>CDZV01010643.1_pt1 | contig 121991 bp, 137 predicted proteins | sample 554851 | NCBI WGS metagenome assembly CDZV01 (sample SAMEA3182090, study PRJEB8094) | gut metagenome | biome: human; feature: gut; material: Stool; isolation source: human stools | place: Canada | collected 2013-03-12
GAACCTTAAGATGCCTTTAACTAAACGCAAAATAGTAATAAGTCGCACCTAAAGCATTTAGTTGATACCATTCCCTTGAAGTGTTGTACCATCTGACAGTGTTTCCGGACCAGCTCATTGCCTGCTCAAGGTTACTAGATATGCCCCCTGGATTGAAATACACTGTTCCGGTGGGTTTTCCCACGACCACATTACTGCCTTGTGCGCAATATTGGCTGCTCCCGGCACTTCCTATACTGACTATCCCCCAAAGTTTGGGCGAAAAAGGGAACGTTAAACTGCACGGGTTATCGGCCCCATAGGTGCCTGTGCCAGTGTAGGAGCCGGTGGCGATCTTAGGGACGCCGCCGAGGAGCTGCATGTAATTGATGAGATTTTCGAGCGAGATCTTTTTCCCGGTTGCGGCAGAGGCATCCAGCAGTGCGAGAAAGTCTCCTGCGGCGGCCCCGGAATAGGCCAGCGCAGAAGAGCCATTGATGAGGGCGTAGAGCGCCTTGGCGGCGGTGGTCTGGCCTGTGCCGCCCTTGGTAAGCGGGACGGTGGGCAGCCTATCCGATGCAAAGGTCCCACTGTTGATGTCGCCCGCTGCGTGCTGGTGGGTCGCAGCCGCCGCCCCGATGGCCGCCGGGGTGACGGGGTCCGTGCCGTTGCTGCCGTGTGTGGAGGCGTGGAGGGCAGGCGTGAAAGAGGACGGCTTTCCAGTGATGGCGCTCCAGGCGTGACTATGGGTGGCCGCCGCGTAAATGGGGTCAAAATAGACCTTCAGCACAGCCTTGACTCGGCTCCACAGTACCCGCTTGGTCTTGCTGCCGTCCGCACTGTCCACCAGCGGGAGGCTGTCCCCATCCACCGGCGTATCCTTGGCCGCGTTGTCCTTCAGCAAGGGCTCGTAGTTCATCTCAGGGAGCTGGTCCGCCGGCACCTTCCCATCATCACCGAGGGCAGCGACGCCGCCAGGCGCCCCCTTGTCCGTAAAGGGGATATAGGCACCACTCTCAATGGTCAGGTCAATCTGGGTGTCACTGCCGATCCAGGTGACCAGGTCAATCTGCTTTTCAATGACCGCGCTGGAAGCGGCGGCCATGAGGTCGGCAGAAGAGCCGGCATTGGCGTAGGCATATAGGACCTCCTCGCTAAAGGAGCCGTCCGCGAGCTGCAGTTGAGCATACAGGCCCAACTCGCGGAAATAGAACGCCTCAGTAATGGAAGCGTTGGAGTATAGCCCCCCAATAATGACCTTTCCATCGTCGGAGGCTCGCTTCTTGTTGATAGACAGTTGGACCACCGGGGTCGCAACGGCGGCCATGGAGCGCGGTGTAGAGCCGGAAGGCATTGTGCCGGAACCCATGACAATCTTTGTCGGGACGAATAGCGCCCCAACCTGGCTCTCCGCCAGTAGGATCCTGCCCTTGTCTGTCACAGCGTTATTCGAAAAAACAGCCATAATCACTACTCACTTTCTGCGGCATCGCCGATGCCGTACTGTTCCGCACTCGTATCGTGTAGAGTCAGGCCCGCGTGGAGTTCGCAGCCGATGGGGATATAGAATATCACCTCACAGCCGATCCCCGCGGCTGCGATGCGCTTCACTACAGAAGTAGCGTTGCCGGACAGCGTCATATGCTCATGGGGCATCTCCGTTTCGTCCACAGTGATGCGGATCTTGGCGGGAAAAGCCTCTTCCAAATCGACCTGGGATGGATCTACGTTAAAGAGAACACTGATGGTCGTGATGATGGTATCCACATCTCCGCCCGCCAGCAAAGCGGTGACCTTCGTCTTGATCAGGAGGCGGTAGAGGCCGTCCGAAACTCCGTCTCTTGCAATGCCGAAATTGGCGCCGATCCGGTCCAGCGTAGCGCCGCGGGCGCTGTCGAGATCCCGCCAAAGGGCCACGGTCTGAAGGGCCTCCTCCACGCCGCTGAGCGCGGCGGCAAAGAGCTGAAAGAGCCGGCCAATATTGCTGTGCGGATCCTTGCTGTAGGCGCCGGGCAGCTTGTCCAGTATGTTCAGAAGGAGGCTCATCGTAAGATCACCACCTTGTCCGGGCTGGTGACGGCCTTTTGGAGTGCGGTGAGAACGATGTTGGCCTTCTGCCAGGCGGCGCCGTCAGTGCTGATTTCCAGGATGTAGTCCACCACGCCCTGGGTCTCGTTGATGGGACACATGAGGCGGTTGTAGTAGACGGTCTCGCCAATGGAGAGGCCGGAGGCGGCCAGGCTTGTGCCCTCGCTGCCGATGTAGTCCACAACCGCGGCTTTCAGGGTGTCGTCCCCCGGATAGGCGGCGTCCGTGACCAGCGAGGAGATCCTCACGTGGATGGGCACCGCAGTGGGGCGTGAGAACCGGATGGTGCGGAGCTTGCCGCTGGCATCCAGGAGCTGGGCGCTGGATGTGCCGCAGGTCTGGATGCCGGCGGCCTTGCGCGCATGGATGGCAGCGGCCACATTGGTGTCGGTCCCGCCGTAGACGATAGCCTGGATGCTGTGGGGCAGCAGACCCGCCTCGTCCATTTCATCGGTATCGTTCTCCCAGACCACGGCATTGACCACATCCTCGGTCTCCAGGAGCTGGGCCCGGATGGCGTCGGTGTTGCTGCCGCCCGCCTTATCCACACTGTTGTAATAGCGTTCCCGGAACTCCTGCCAGGTCTCGCGGGCACGCCCCCCTGCGGTGGCCTCGGGGTTGGTGACCGAGACAACGGCGGCCAGCGGCGTGACTACGGTGTCGATGGCGCCGGCGTCCACATTGCCCTCCGGCCCGGCCTCGTATGCCTGGATAGGCACAGAGACCGTCCCGCCCTCCCCGATGACCGCGTCCTCCAGGGTGACAAAGCGCTGGTTGTTCCGGGCCTGGACGAGGAAGCCGGCATAGACGGAGGCGCCGGCCTCCCCTGTGATCTGGAGCATGCCGGCGGCCTTCTGTGCCGCCAGGAGGCGGATACCGATAAATGCGCCCAGGCGGGCCAGGCTGATCCCGGTAGCGGTGTCCACAAAGCCGCTGTTGTAGACCTGCTCCGCCAGCTGCCAGAGCATCCCGGCGAACCAGGCGAAGATACGCAGGAAGATCCCCAGGGGGCTGCGCACGGATAGGTTGACGGAGCTGCCGAAGAGCTCCTTGGCCTTGACCTCCAGTGCATCCAGAAGCTCCGTGTAGGACGGACGCAGGAAGCCGGCCTCTGTCAGGCCCCAATTCTCATTCACGCACTCACCTCCAGGCTGATTTCTGTGCCGTCTGCCAGCCGCCCGGTAAAAGCGGCGGAGAGCCGGCGGCCCTGCCTGGATACCTCCAGGCGGTCGATATACTGCACACTGGTCTCCTGAAAGATGGCCGCCCGCAGGACGCCCTCGGGATCTCCGGTCCCGTCCCCGATGATCTGGTCATAATCCGTTCCGTGCCCTGTATCCAGGAACCACTCGCCCTTGAATGTTTCCAGGGTCAGGCGGACACATTGCGCCACCGTCTCGGCGCCGGATACCATCACCAGGGCGTCGTCTGCCAGCACCAGGTCGTGGGAGCCTGGGTCGATTTTCAGTGTAATATTGTCCATGTTTACGTCCTCTTTCAGCCTGACAGGCCGTCATCTCCATCCGGGCTATCCGTGCGTTTATGTGTAGTCAATTCACCGCGGATATCCACGTCTCCGTGAATGGCGATCCCCGTTTTGGAAACCGCCAGATACACGCTGCCGGCGGCCAGGACCAATGCGTCCCCCGGAAGCCCCTGGGGCACCTTGCCCGCGGGGCAGACGCCTCCGAGAAAGAGGCTGTCCTCCGGCGCGTGGTTGCGCCGAGTGTTGGGCTCCGCCTCCCGGCCGGTCTGCAGGGCGGCGTCGGAATCGAAGTCCGCCACGATCACCCAGCCAACGTCGCCCCGCTTGTACCAGGGCCGGATGACATAGTCCCCGGCGCACAGGCAGGCGATGTGCAGGCCCAGGATGGGTGCGGCGCTGGCGTAGCTGCCGTCGATGGCCTCCTTCACCAAGGGCTGTACATCCACTGTCATGGTGTCCGGGTAGAAGGCCAGGACCTGGACCGGCATGGAGACCCGGACCGCCTCCCGGTCCTTCTCGCTCTGTGCCGCGCGCAGGTCAGATCGTTTGCTCGTCCACATTATGCGGGTCTCACCTCCAGCGTGGTTTTCCAGCTTCCAGTCCGGCTGCCCTCATGGACGCCGGAGACCACCAGGAAGGCCCCATTGGTCTGGGCATCCTGAATGGTGATCCGGTCGGCCACGCCAATGTGGTAGTTGAGCAGGCAGGCGCGCTTCAGGGTGCCGTCGGCCTCCTCCTGGGCAATACGGGTCTTGGAGGCGGCTGAGGTCTGCGTGTTGACAGTCTGGCTCTCAGAACTGGAGGAATCCTTCAGGAGCCCGGTCTGGGGCGTGAGCAGATAGCCGGTCACGATACCCTCATCGGGCGGGTTGATGATGAGTTGGCCACAGCGGATCACCAGGCGGGACCGGCAGTCGCTGCAGACGATGCTGGTGAGCACATCCTTCAGCTTGCCGCGGCAGACACGGCAGCCGGGATAGAGCTTGTTGACCGCCAGCTTTACCAGTGAGACCTCCACGCCGAAGATGTTCAGCAGATCGTCGATGATGTCCGCAGCATACATGCCGGCCTTGTAGGTCTTGTTGACCCAGGAGCCCAGCCACTCCTCCAAACTGTCCGCGGCGGTGATCCTGGTGATAACGTCCAGGCCGTCCAGGGAGTGGGCGTACTCCGCGACGGCACCCACGAAGATGCAGCCCACATCGCCCCGGTAGCCGGCGGAGAGGATCACCGGGTCCCCCTTCTTCAGGGCGGCGCGGGTAGAAGGGGCCAGGTTGCGGATCTCCAGCTGGGCGGTGGATACCTTGGCCCGGTCCTCAAACTGGACCTTGAAGGAGAAGTTCAGGCCGTCCAGGGTGTACTTGTTCTTGTTCAGAATGAGGACGGCCTGCCGCATCCAAAGCTGCATCACGCATCACCTCCCGGCCGGTCGAAGAGATACAGCCGCACCTGTGTGCCGAAGTTGTCATAGGTGATCTCTTCGATCTCATCCCCGGTAAGGCACAGGGGGCAGAGTACCGGCAGAGGGTAACGCTCATCGTTGAAGGCCTCAAAGAGCGGCTTGCCGCAGCGCAGCACCTCGCCATAGACCAGCGGGGCACTGCTGCCGCCGCTGACCGTCTCCAGGTCCACGGTGAAGAAATCCCCCACCTCGTTGTAGCGGAAGGTCATCCGGTAGGTGCGGTCAATGAGCTTGATCAATAACGAACATGGCACACGTTCCCTGTCAATGTCGATGAACTCCACTTCCTGTCCGGACTCAATCAGCTTCATGGCTCATCCCCCCTTTTGATACCCGGCATAGCTGGGGTTGATCCTGCCGTTGGCCACGGATGTGTTGACGCCGGAGGCAGAGAAGGACGCCACATAGGCGGCGTATTCGCTGGAGGTGGTCATCAGGCCGTTCTGCGTGGCGGATCTGGCAGACTTGGCCGCCTCTGCGCTCCGGGCAGCGCCGCTGTCCTGCCGGCTCATGTTGGGAGCCCTGAGATCCACGAAGGCGGCGGAGGTAATGGTGATCTGCTGGAAGGCGATGGTAAAGCCATAGCCGCCCAGGTTGTCCTTGCTCCGGGTCCGTTTGAGGCTGGTGATCAGCAGGTTGTCGAAGGCCTCTGCGCCCCGGTAGGTGAGCAGCTCCCGGCCGCGCCACATGGCTTCCAGAGCGGCATACTCCGCGGGGCTGGCCACCACGCCGGTAATGGTGAATTTAATGGGGTCGAGGACGACGTGGTCTGTGATCTTGCCGCCGCCCTCGATGGGGCTGCTGGTAACCTGGCTGGACATCGTAGGGCTCTCGTCGGTGACGGTGGCCGTCTTTTCAAATACCACCGTGCTGGTGCTGCCGATCAGCATGTAAGACATTGCGTTGCCCTCCTCTCCTTACAGCAGAGATGCCTGCAGGGCCTCCACACTGCTGTCCTCGTCCTGCATCTGCTCAAACATCCTCCGCGCGATCTCCATGATACGCTCCTCCAGATTCTGCAGCTGTTCCTCCGAGGGGTTCCCGGAGAGCTGGATGTTGAATTGAGGGGCGAAGGTGATGGATTTGGAGTGGCGGGAGGCGTTGATGAGGTTGTCGGTCTGATCTGCGGGGATGATCTGAGTGCCGCCGGGCAGGATCGCCAGCTCTCCGCCCTCCTCATTGATGCGGGTCAGGCCGCCCTCGAAGTTACTGGTGCCCCGCGCGTGGCCGGGGATGCGGGCGTTGGTGACACCTGTGGTGCCTATGGTAATGGTCCCCACGTCATTGGCCGCCGTTTTCAGGCGCCGCAGCTCCGCGATGGTGGAGCTGACAGCGCCGGCTGCCGCGTTGGACATCCGGGTCCAGGCGCTCTCCGCCTGCTCCGCCATGGCCCCATAGGTATCCGTGGCGTTGGTCCCGATCTCCTGGAGGCCGGTGTTGGCGGTCTCCCTGGCGGCGGCCCAGCTCTCCCCGGCCACGATGGGCGTGGTGTCCATGGCGGACCGGATGGTGCTGGTGTAAGCGGAAGTGTCCGGGATCTCCACCTTCGGCATCTCAATAGCACCTAGGTCCGGGATGGAGGAGGCCACGCTGTTGGTGCTCTCCGCCAGATCCTCCATGCCGCCGGTGGCCTCCTTGGCTCCGCCGAAGAGCTTGTCGAAGAAGTTGACCACGGCGCCCACGCCGTCGGCCACCCAGCCGATCAGGGTGCCCACCACATTGGCGATGCCGGAGAGCAGGTCCCCGATGACCTGCAGGACCGGCGCGATCAGCTGCAGGATGGGGGCGATCAGCCCCAGCAGTTGGGCCACGGGCGGCAGGATCGCCTGCGCGATGGTGGAGATGACGGGCATGAGCGGCGCCAGGATGTCGTTGCAGATCACCGTGAGGATCTGCGTGATGGGCGGCAGCAGGGTGCCCGCCAGCAGGGAGAGAAGGGACGCCAGGGGCGGCAGGAGGGTGGAAAGGAAGGTCCCGACCACTGGGATCAGGGGCCCTGCCACCTGGAAGACCAGGCCCAGAGCGTCACAGAACACCGGCAGCAGGTCGCTGCCCAGCTGTACCAGGATGGGCACGGCCTCAGACAGCCCGCCCGCCAGCAGGTCCACCAGCTGCATGAGTATGGGCTCAATGGTGGGCCACGACTCGATGATGGTATTGAACAGCGTGGTCAGGACGGGTGTGAACTTCGCGCCTGCGCTGGCCAGGAAGTCGGCCCAGATCCCCTTGACTCCCTTCAGGCTGTTGGTATAGGACCCAGCGGTCCGGGTCACGTCCTGCTGGGCGTCGGAGGTCTGGGCCAGGATGGCGTTGAAGCGGACCTGTACCTTGGTGGCCTCATCCAGATCGTTGAAGGTCCCCTGGATCCCCATGCCCAGCATGGACTGCTTCAGGGCGGCCTCGTTGAGGACGATGCCCATGGTCTTCAGGCCCTCGGTCTCGCCCATGAGGCCGGAGCGCAGCTTGCCGAAGGCGTCTTCGTCCGCCAGGTTGTTGAAGCTGGCCAGGTCGTAGGAGAGGCTGGTCATCATCTCGGACATTTGGGCGGCCTGTTCCGCTCCCATGCCGATGCCGGTGAAGATGGCGCCGGAGTCCGCCAGGAAGCCCTTGACCTCGTTCTTGCTCCGGTGCGCCGCGGAGGCAAAATTCTCCGCCCACGTTTCCGTGGAAACAGCCGCGTCCTTGAATACCGTGTTGAACTTGGAGGAGGTCTCCTCCGCGGAGGCCGCCGCGTCGATGGCTGCGCCGCAGAAGTCCTTGACCGCGCCGGCGGCCTTTTTGATCACCGCAACAGTGGCGGCGACCACGGCCAGCTTTTTCAGGCTGTCCACCAGGCTGTCGCCCGCACCGGCTCCCTTTTTACCCATCTTCTCCAGGTCATCCCCGGTCTTCCCGGCTTCTGTGCCCAGACCTTCCGTTTCTCTCTGCGCGTCCAGCAGGGCGCTGCTCAGGGTGGCCTTGATGGTCTGGATGGGATGCCGGAAGGCGCTTCCCATATCCTTGGCCACACTCCTGGTGGCTGCCCCCATACCCTTGACCTTGCTCTGGACGCTGGAGAAGGCTGCTCCGATCCCGGTACGTAAGGTTTTGGCCAGGCTGTCGCCGGACTTGATGCTCTCCAGCATGGCGCTGCGCACGCTGCTCCCCATCTTCGTGCCCGCGCCGGATACCGAGTGGAAGGCGGAGGATGCGTGCGTACCGATGTCCGAGAGGCTGGTGCCGATCTGCTCCAGCTCCTCCGCCGTCCGTTCCGCCTCCTCCTGGACCTGCTTCTGCTTTTCGTTGAGCTGGTCCAGGGGCGCAGTATCCGTACCGAACCGCACCCCGAAGGATAAACTGCGCTGGTCCGCCATAGATACCCCCCCTTACTTTTTGTTCTGCAGTTCCTTCAGGTGCTTGACAAACAGCTCCTTGGCGGCCACGCATTCGTAATACTCGGCCAGATCCATGGCGGCCAGCGCCTCATAGGTCAGACCGTCGCCGTCAAAGAGCAGGAACCAGAACTGCTTATTTTGCTGTGCCCGGCGCTGTGCCTGCGCCGGATCGCTTTCCCGGGCGAAGAAACCGTTCGATCTCCCGGATCAGCAGCTCCGGGGTCTCGATGTCCTCCGCCTCCTCAAAGGCCTTCAGGCCCTTGGCGGTCACCGCAGCCGGGCTGACCACCACATTTTTGAAGAGAATGTCCATGTACCGGGCTGTGTCCCGGGTCCCGCTGCCGGTCATACCGCAGCGGTCGTTCTGCTCAAAATACCACTGGGGGGAAACGCTCTGCAGTTCATAGTCCACACCCAGAACGTTCACTGTCTCGTGTCTCGCCATCTTGGATCGAAACCACCTTTCCGGAATGTTGGGAGGGCATGTGAGCATGCCCTCCCGGTCGTATTTTGGTAATGTGCCCCGCATCTGCGGCGGCACGTGCCGGCGTCCCACGCCTTACTCCCGGAACTCCATCACCGGCACGTGGATGGAGACCTCAATGCCGGCGGCGTCATTCCCGCCTTCGAACTTGGGCACCTTCAGGACCCGGCAGTCTGTATGGGAGATGATAAAGCCGCCTTCCTCGTTGGCGTTGCGGAGTGTTACCGCCACCTGCTTGCGCTGCTGGGCCAGCCGGCGCATCCGGGACAGGGATGCAGACGTGGAGAAGAGGGAGAACTTAATGGTGCCGGAGCGGTCCGCATTGCAGACATATACCGTGTCACCCTGGATGCCGGTTTTGGGCGTCACATCGTCCCCGGTACGCTCGGCGCTGATGCTGCTGCCATCCGCGTAGCCGGTGATGACGCTCCCGTCCACCAGCAGGGTGATCTTTTCAGGATCGAATACCATAGTCAGATACCTCCTTTATCAGCTTGCGGAGCCGGTCAGGGACACGGTGAGCACGCCGGTGACCTTTACGCCGTGGACGCCGCCCCGCAGAGTGGCCTCCCAGGGGATGGGCGGCATGATCCGGTTCCGGGCCTGCTCTTCCGTGGCGTCCGCCCGCCTGGGGATGGTCACGGTATATGCGCCGCTCCCGTCCTGCTTCAGGATGACGCCGTTTGCCACGGCCTCATCCAGCGCCGCGATTACCTGTTCGGCCACCATAGTGAAGCCCTGGTCATCGTAGCCCACGTGCTCTGTGTCCACGAACAGGTTGACCAGTCGGGTGCGCATGGTCTCCTTGATCTGCCAGCGGCCGATCACCGTGTCGATGAAGTCGCCGTCCGTACAGACGCCCTCGCTCATGTACGCCCGGCCATGATTGGAGATGTAGATGTTGCAGCGGCCCTCCAGCAGCTCCTGCAGGTCTACGCCCTTCTCGTCTGTGGCAGGAATGCCATAGAGTTCCTTCCACTTCCAGGTGACTGAGGCAGGATAGTTGGGCGCCACCCGCCCGACCCAGGCCGCGGGGATATGGGAGTTGGCAGCGTCGTGGTTGTAGCAGACCACGGTCTGCCGGTTCCCCTTCAGGGCGGTTGTGACAGCCGCCTTGTCCGCCGTTTGGACGATCAGCAGCTTCTCCGCCTCCACCTGCCCGGCCTCCAGCTGGGCTAGGGAGAGCACGGTGCCGCTGCACCATGCGGACAATGCGGAGATCATGGCGGTATTCGCAACGGTAGGCAGCAGGAAGTACCACTCGTCCTGGGTCTCCCGCAGGGTATCCAGGGCGGCGGTGACTGCGGAGGGCTGGGCGTCCGAGGCTACGCCATACACGGCCACCTTTTTGATCCGGCCAGGACAGCTCTCCAGCTTGACCTGATCGAACAGGGCCCTGGCCGCCAGCGCCGTCAAGGAACTGGACGCAGGGAAATCCACCGCGACGGCTTCTGCGCTGCTGTACTCCTTATAGGCGGACTCGCCTTCGAAGGAGAGGATCAGGGGCAGCAGTGTGGGTTTCTCTTGGGCGGCGGTGTCCAGGCTGATATAAACAACGATGTCTTGCAAGTCTCATTCCTCCTTATGGTAGGTAACGGGCACCGGCCGGATGGCCGGGGCGGCACGGACGTCTTCACGCTCATAACGCAGCAGTACATCAAAGCCATAGCGCCGGTCCGTCTCATCCACACCGAAGGCGCTTCGGCTCTGGGTGTTCTCCACCCGGATCACTACCACGCCCTGGGCGGCCAGGCTGCGCTGCCCGGCGAACAGGAAGAAGCCCTGGGCCCTGTCCGCCAGCTCCAGCGCTTCATCGTCCCCACTGATGCGATGCCCGTCCGGTCCGTCCCGGTCCAGGCTGCAGGCGGTGAAGCTGAAGGACGCCTGGGCCTCCTCGCTGCGCCGCTGAGTAAATGCGTCGGCGCCGGGCTCGCCCTCGTTGAAGAGGTTGGCCGGGCCGGGGATATGCTGCTGGATACTCTGATAGTAGAGGTAGGGGTACTCTGCCTCCGGCATGACCTGATCGGACAGAACCACCTTTGGCCCGCCCAGGTAGGCGTACAGCTCCTGTACCAGCAGGTTGCGCAGCTCCTTCTGTGTCATTTTGGCGCCGCCTCCCCCTTACGCTCCACTACAAACCGGCGCAGGGGATGGATGGCGCCGTGGTCCAGGTCGCCGGTCACCGTGTAGGTGACGCCGCTCTCCGGGTCGTACACCCGGCTGCCGACGCCCAGGGCGTGGCCGTTGGTATAGATCTTACGGCTGTTCCGGGTGAAGGTCCCTTGGGGCGCCTGCTGCCAGTCGTCTTCGGATACGACCAGTACAACGCCCTGAAAGGGGATCCGCTCCGGCTCGCTGCGCACCCACTGGCCGCCATGGTCCGGATCGTAGCGCCCGGGTCCCGCCCGCAGTTCGACCAGCTCGTGCAGGATGCCCCGGGGCAGCATGGGTTTTCCAAAGGTCCTCATAGTCCAGTCACCTCATATGTGATACTGTCCCGCAGCCGCCCGGTCTGTACCAGGGGCGTGGTCTTCCCCGGCGCGCTGGCCAGGGTAATATTGCCCTTGGCCGGCTGCACCGTGCGCATGTACTTCTTGATCATGGCCACGGCCGCCGTGCCGATGTTGTGGCACGCCTGCTCTGCCGTCAGCTCCCCCAGCACCACCCGGCGGACCGCGTTCTCGCAGGCCTTTGCCAGAAGGTCCTTGTTCCCGTCGTACCCGGCCCGGATGAAGGACCGCTCCGGGATGGTCACGGAAGGCAGCAGCAGGTACAGAAACTCCAGACCGGTCTTCCCCTTGTCCCGGACCAGGAAGCGGTCCTCGCCGTTATCATAGGTCCACAGGTCGTTAAAGTCCCGGGGGCTGCGCCCCCTCGCTCTGGGGGAGAGGGGGATGGCCAGGTTCTTTGCGTTTCTGGGGTGGATAGTGGCGCCAAACTCATGGACGGCGGCGATCTTCAGCAGCTCGCCGCCCGCGCTGCTCAGGATACCCACATGGATCTCCGCCTGGGCCAGCTGAGCCAGCTCTGCCTTTGTCCGCTCATACCAGGGCGTCCAGTCGTCCCGCTCTACTGTAACGTGCCTCATACCCACACCCGCTTATACTGGTTGATGATCTCCTGCCAGGAGGATGGGGTGTCCTCGGACCACTCCCAGCGCACGTCCGAGATGGAGAAGGCCTTCAGGCCGGCAGAGCCGCCGGTTTCCAGCTTCCCGAAGGCGTACTGGACCATCTCCTGGACCAGCCCCTCCAGATCCGCCGGCAGGTCCGCCGGCTCCTCCTCCGTGGCCTCCCATGGCAGGATATAGCCCGCGGTGTATTTCACCTCAATATTCCGGCTCCCGGCCACAGGGTCGCCGGTGAGCCCCTGGGGATAGCCGTAGTAGGTCCAGCCGTCATCCTTGCAGATCACCCCGGCGCGGCCCTGCGTGGCGATATCATACAGGCCGGGGTCGATCTCCTCCCCGGCCTGCTTGATAGATGCCACGCGCACGATAGGGTAGTGCTCCACCAGGAGGTACTGGCTGCCTGTGCCCTTCAGCCGCTCCACGTAGTCGCTCCGACGCAGCTTCCGCCCCAGGGCCCGCTCAACGGAGGCGGACGCCTGGTTGATCAGCTGGATCAGCATGCCGTCAGAGCCGGTGTCCTCATCCGACAGGCCCAGCGCCGCCTTCAGTGCCGGCAGCGTGGTCAGGGCATTGGTCCGCAGCGTGGCCGTGCCCATGCCTTATTCCTCCACAGGCATCCGGGCGGGATCACCCAGCACCAGGGCGTAGGTGGCTGCGGCACTGCCGCCCGGCGTTACGGTCACCTTGATGTACTGCTTGCAGCCCACCAGGTCCAGCTCCACCGCCACCAGCTCGTTTTGACCGACGGCGATGCTGCTGAGATCCCGGCCCATGGCCACACGTTCATCCGCCACTGCCGTAAAGGAGCCGCCCGCTGTGTCGCACTCGGTGACGGCCACAGCCAGCGTTCCGGCCGCGCTTGCACCTGCGGCGAGGACAGCCGACAGATACCCCTTGCGGTCTACGGCTTTGCCGCTGGTATAGGGCATGGCCTTGATGCTTCCATACAGGTTTCGTTTCATAGCTTCGCTTGCCTCGCTTTCTCATATCCGGCCCTTACGCGCCGGTCTTCAGGCCCTTGCCAATGACGAAGGACTCTTCATGCCGCACGCCGAAGTCATGCAGGTCGATGATCCGCAGGATGGTGCAGTCCTGATCCACCGCGCTGACCGTCTCGCCGTTCTCATCGGTGATGGTGCCCTCGCGGAACATCTCGCTCTCCATGCTGCCCTGGCGCCCGATCATAAATTCGCTCCAATTGCCCAGCACAATGTCCGTGGGCCGGCCGGAGGCGGCACTCACCGGGATCTGGTTGCTCACCGCAAATTCATGCCCGTTCAGCTTGCCGGCGTCCATCTGATCCCGGTAGAGATACAGACCGGACGCCGCCTGTACCACATTGTAGAAGGCCTCCCAGGCAAAGCCATTGATGGCCCAGCCCAGTTTGCTGGTGTCTGCGTTGTTCTGCAGGAGCTTTGCCAGCAGCTTGCCCGTGGTCCCTTCATTCGGGGCCGCGTTCAGTTCCACCGTGGGGATGTCCATGTTGAACAGGCCCATGGGCTCAAACTCCGTGCCCTTCCCCAGAAAGGCCGCACGGTCCATGGCCAGGGCCATGGCGGTAGTGGCGTCGTTCAGGATCGTCTGATCCGCGCCGTAGGCGTTGGACCGGATCAGGTCGTTGCTGATGATCACCTTGCACATCAGCTTCTTGCTGGACAGTCGCACATTGCCGAACTTCGCCTTGGACGCCTTGGCCTTGCGCAGCTCGCCCACATAGGACGCACTGACGCCGCTGGTCATCTTGGGCAGGTTCAGGTTGCCCCGGTCCATGGGCAGGGTGGAGGCGCCCAGCTTCAGCACGATGGCCTTATCCCGCAGCAGGGGGATGATCTCGCCGGCGTACACCTCCGGCACCAGATAGCCGCCGTCCGTTGGGCTGGTGACGCTCATCGCTTTGATCTGCTTTTCCAGGAAGGCGTCTCCATACTCCTTCCGGGCGATGTGGGCGGCGTGGTCGTAGTCCTTGTTGGCCCGCATCATGCACTTCTGATACCGGACCCAGCCGATGCCGGCGGGCAGGGTGGACTTCTCCTCCTTGGGCGCGCCCCCCGCATTCAGGTAGATCTCCGCATACTTGCGCTGTACAGCGGCCAGCCGGGCGGTGCTCTTAACCTCCTTGACGTCCTTCTCGCCGGCGGCCTTGGTCTCGTCCTCCCTGCAGTCCTCCTTCGTCTCGTCCGCGGGAGGCGTCTCCTCCTTGATCTCGTCCTCCTCCGGCGTCATGGCCTTCAGGGCCTTTACGGCGCCGGCCTCGGCCGCCTGCTCCAGCAGGGCCTGCAGCTGCTCCTGGGTCAGGCCGGTCTCGGTGGTCTGCTCCTTGGTCTCCTTGCTCTTGGTGTCTTTCGGTTCCATAGGTTTTTTGCCTCCTTTATAGCTTTCGATCCGCGCCTCAGTGTTGGCGGGATAGTTCACGATGCTGATCTCCAGCAGATCCAGCTTTGTCAGATGCCGGACCTGCTGCTCGTCAATGTAATACTCCAGGGCGATATAGCCGATGGACATCTGGTCCAGCACACCGTCACGGATGAGCTGCCGGTAGTCCCGGCCTGCGGTGGTGTCGCTGATCTGGCCCTTCACATACAGGCCGATGCTGTCCTCCCGCAGCTCCAGGGTCCGGCCCAGGGGCTCCTTCCTGTCCTCATGCTGCCCGAAAATGAGCACCCCGGCGGATGCGGCGCCGGTGGCCAGTGTCTCGGCAAACGCGCCGGGCTCCACCACGTCGCCGTCCAGATCCACCACGTTGAACACGGAGGCGTGGCCGGTGAAGATGCCCTGGTCGTCCACGCCTTCCATCTTGAATTGCAGGTATTTCATCCTGTCGCCTCCTCAAAATCACCCGGCAGCAGGTCGCACCGGCAATTACAGACCTCGGACGGGTCTGCCCCAGGCTCTCCCGGATACAGCAGCCCGTTGGAAAACCGCTCATGGATGGGGATGGTCTTGGGGTAGATGTTCCGGTGGCTGTCCCGCACATCCGAGTCCCCGGCGTCCACCCAGGTCTTCGTCCGCACACCGCCGTATTTCATCTGCTCAAAGCTCCCGGCCTGCAGGCTTGTGTGGGCCTCGCTCAGCGCGATGGACGCCGCACGCTCCGCCTGGACCTTGGGCATATGCTCCTGCACCCGCTTGACCAGCTGGGCCGTGCTCTCGCCCGCCTCCAGGCCGTCTGCCAGGGAGGAAGCCAGCTTGTCCCGGGTGGTGGCGTTGATCCCCTTCACCCGTTCCAGGCCGTACTGCCGCAGGTAATCCGTCAGCCGCGGGGCCTGCAACGCCTTGATCCCAAAGGCCTCCTCCATGGACCTGGCCCCCGCCTGGAAGGCTTCCTCCCACACGGGATTCAGCACAGCCGCCAGCGCCTCGTCCTGGGCATTCCAGTCGATCAGCTGCTCCAGCGCCTCCTTTGCAAGACGCCGGGCCGCCTCGATGTCAAAGGTCAGGCCCAGGCCGGACTGGATGCGCTGCTGGAAGTCCTCCCGGCTGTCCTTGTGCCCACGCCTCATGGCCGCCACGACCTCCGCCGTCTGTCCATCAAAGAACCGCTGGAGGCTCTGCCTGGCCGCACGTTCCTGCACAGCCAGCAGCTGCGCCCGTTCCCGGCGCGCCAGCTGCATCCTGCGCCGGCTGTTTCCCTTTATGCCGGGCAGAGGCTCCTGCTCCGGCGCGGCGCCGTCCCCGATGATCTGCTCCGCCTTGGTGCGGTCAAAGGGGAACGCGGCCGTAATGATCTCAATGGCGGATTCCCGGTCCAGCTCACCCAGCGAGACGCTGCGGGCGATCTGCACTAGGCTGGTCACCTGCGCGCCGTTCAGCGCGATGTCCTTTGCCACCGCCAGCTGCTCCGTCTCCTCGGCCTGCGGTCCAGCCGGCGTTTCCGGCGCCGTGCCGGGCGGCGCTGCCTCCGATACCGCAGAGGCGGGCGTTTCCGTTTCGCCGGCACTTATGCGCGCGCTTTCTGTCAATTCCTCCGGCATCGTCGGCAGGGAGGCATACGGCACGAACAGCACCTGGCCCGCACCATTCGGCAGCGGGTCGAACCCGTTCTGCTCCCGCCACTCGTCCACCAGCATCGCGCTGCCGCTCAGGCCCGCGTTGGACATCTGAAGCCGGAACTCTGTATCCTCCGGCACGATGTCGCCATACTCCCACAGAAGATCCTCGCCCCAGAAAGGGAGCAGCTGGGCGTTGATGGCGTCCTGCCGCGCCAGCAGCCGGGGCGTCAGCACGTTCTCCGCGTAGATGATCTTCGCCTGGGTGGCCGTGGCACGGTTGCTGTTCTCCACGATGCCCAGGATCTCCGGAGGCACCCCGAAGTGGGCGTTCACCGCATCCCGCAGGTCCTTCCGGCTCTCCGTGAAGTCCATCTCCCGCTGGCTGTCCACCAGCTTGTTCACCGTCACGTCACGGGGGATGATCCCCATTTTATGACTGTTTCCCACACCTCGGTGCCGGTCGTTCCACGCCGCGGTGAAGCGGTCGTATTCGTCCTTTGTGATGCCCGGCGCGGACATCAGTACAGGCGGCGTGGCGTCGTTGAAGAAGAACTTCTTGGCCCACTTCGCCATATACTCGTCTGTCTCGATCTCATCCGCCACCGGCTCTGCGTCACCCAGTCCGCGTCCATAGGGGTCCAGGGGGTTCAGCTGCCGCACGATAAACATATCCGCTACCGGCACCAGCCTCTGAAGGCCGTCCCGGCTGCGGATGGTGTAATAGGGGAAATCCAGCCGGGGGATGTCCGCCACCCAGTGGGGTGGGATGGGCCACAGCTCCGCAGGGTACCCGGCCGCATCCCGTTCAATGACCGCCTGCCCTTCGCCCTTGATCATCAGGTACGTCTCGTGCAGCTTCCAGAAGGCGCTGCGCGTCATGTACGGCAGGGGATTGGGCCGGGCCATGAAGTCCAGGAACGGGTGGTCCGTGATCTCATCCCTGTCCCCATTGGCCTTTACCCGGAACAGCTTTCCGGACACGTTGGAAAGATCTGTGGAGATCTTCGTCACCGGGGACAGCCGCGGGCTTTTGCCATAGGTCTCCAGAAACTCCTGGCTGTTCCGGTCCGGCGGGCTGGTCCACCGGGAGGCAAAGAACCGCGCCATCCCCTCCGGCCTGCCGCTCACCGCCGCCTTGATCGCCGCTATTCTCCAGCCCATAGGCTGTCCCTCCTCTCTCGGGCAGACCGTTCCGCCCTATACCCACCAGATGTCAAGCGTACCCCTCCCTTCGCGCTCCTGGATCGTCTCGGCAATCCCCGTCGTGGCGTCCGGGGCGTCGTCATGCTTGTTTTTACCCGTCTTCTGATAACTGATCATAGCCGCGTAATACTTCGGCCACCGCCGGGTCCAGCCCTCTGGAAACAGCAGGTGCTGCATCACGAAGGTGGCCCCTGTCATGATCCGGGCGTGCTTGTTGGCCCCCTGGTGGAACCACTCCACGTTCACGCTCCGGGTCTGGTAGATCTCCCACAGCAACCGCTCCACGTTCCGGGCAAAGCCCCGGCCGCCGTTGTTGCTCTCGATCCGGGCTGTCGCCACATGGTTGGACGCCAGCTGCTCCGCCGTCTTCGGCTCGGTCTGCTCCATGGGGGCGTCCGTCATCAGCACATCCAGGATGTACCCCTCGCCCTCGTATACGCCGGCCACAATGGACACCAGGTCGTCGGCGCCTGTGTCCGCCGTGTCCGTGTAGCTGATGATCTCGCCAAATGCCGGCTTGCCCTCCTCGTCCCGGGGAATGTCCGTATAGGTGCGGAAGCTGGTGTACAGCTTCCCCTTGATGTCCACCGGCTCCTGCTGGTAATTCGCGTCCGCGATCTCCGCGCTGGTCAGCCGCCGCTTTTTCTGATAGCTTTTGAAAGACAGAAGGGCAGGGCAGAGCATGGTCCCCCGGCTCTCGTCCAGGCAGGCCCGCCGGCAGAACACAAACCAGTCGTCTCCGTCCTCGCTCTCCAGCAGACGGCCGCACAGGTCCTTCGTGCTCCACCGGGTCATGACAAGGATCTGCATCCCGCCTTCCTCAATTCGACTGAGGAAGGTGTCCGTGTACCAGCTCCACTGCTCATCCAGCACCCGGTCGTTGAAGGCCTCCTGGTCGTTCTTGATGGGGTCGTCAATAATGCCCATGGAGCAGCCGATGCCGGTGATGGTGCCGCCGAAGCCCGTGGCCAGGTAGTTGAAGAATTGCCCCTCCAGGCTCCACAGCTGCGCCGCCGCGTCCCCCTGCTTAACCCGTGTACTGGGAAACACATCGTGAAAGATGGGCACCTTGCTGTCCAGCTTGTCCGCGTCGATCCCGTCCCGCACATTCCGGGCGAACCGCCCGGCCAGGATATCGTTGTACGACACAGAGATCACCCGCGTCTCGTTCCGCCTCCCCATACACCACTGCACGAACAGTGTCAGGGTATAGGACTTCCCGTGCCGGGGCGGCAGGTTGATCATCAGGTTCCGGTATGCCTCGCCAGTCTTGGGATTGATCAGCCGCCCCTCGAAGATGCCCTGCAGGGTGTCGCACAGGTCCCGCTGGTAGGGCCGGTCATCCCGGTAGAACTTCGGGTTCATCAGTTTGCAGTATTCGTAGAAGGTCGTCTGGGCGGCCAGGATGCGGCCGTCCACGATGCCCTCCGGATTGAGCAGTTCCTTCAGCTCCGTCAGATCCCGCATGGCCGCGCCTCCTCTCTTGGGCCTGTGGGCCGCTCTAAACGCGTTGTGACGCGTTAAACGCTCTGGGGGCGGGAAAGGACACGTCCGGCCCCTCGGGGCCCGCCTGGGCGCTCTCCCGCCTTTCTTCCTTGCATCACCATGCCCCGGTACGATCACGCACCGGGGCATGGCAACGAAAGGAGGTGCCGGGCCCGTGGAGTGGTCCCCACGAATGGGCTGGCCCGGGTATTGTCATTGAGTATGCTTCGCCACCACCGACCTTCCGGGCGGTGCTGCGTGCCGGGGCTATGTCCCCCGGCGGCCGGCGCGGGGACGAATCAACCGCGCGCCGGCGCTGCCGGGATCCTATTCCGCTGGGGCTGTACCGGCGCAGGGAGCGCCCCGTCCCACAACGAGCCCCACCTCGATCCGGCGGGCCTCACCCAGGACTGTCAGCTCCACCGTTGCCCTGCGCCCCCTTGGGTTCACCTTTACGATCCGCTCCTGCAGGGCCGTCAGCGGCCCCGAGGTGATCACGGTCTCGCCGTTGCTCCGCTCCCCGCAGGAGACGCCGAAGTCCCGGCCCGACCGCGCGAACAGCAGCACGGCTGCCATTTCCTCTTCCGGCACCGCCTCCGGGGCGGCCCCGCCCAGCAGCCGCACCACCTGGGGCTGGCGCTGGATATGATAGTAGGTGCGGGGGATCAGCGCCACACGCACGAACACGTAGCCGGGAAACACCGTGCGGCGCATCAGCCGCCACACACCGTGCCGCCGTTCATGCAGCACCTGAACCGGCGCGATGGCCTCCATGCCCGCTTCCGTCAGGCGGCGGGCCGTTTCCGCTTCGCTGCCCGTCAGCACCTGGGCTACGTACCACTTCGGCTCAGCCTTCATCCCGTCCCGCCTCCTCCGCGGCTGCCTCGCTCACCAGTTGCTGCAGCCGCTCCAGCAGGTCCGGGTCGTCCTGCACCATCTGGCGCATCCGCGCCTTCACATTCCGCTCTACCGACTCGATGGCGGCCAGACGTTCCTTCCGCCACCGCTCCTTGTAGATCGTGCTCCGCTGCAGCTGTACCAGCAGCCGTCCCGCCTTGTCCAGCGGCAGGGCGTCAAAGTCCTCCTCCGCCGTGGCGATCCGCCGCGTCAGCCCGTCGATCAGGATGGCCGACGCCAGTTCCGTGCTCTCTACGTCCTGGTTCTCACGGATTTGCTGCAGCAGGGCGGTCGTCTGTTCCCGCGCTTCCTTCAGCCGCCGCGCAGCACTGTTGTGCCGCATGGCATACCGGCCCACCGCGCTCCGGCTGATCTCATAGCCCTGCTCGGTCAGAGTGTCCGCGATCTCCTGGTACGTGTAGTTCACATCCGCCAGCATCCCGTCCATCTGGGCCCGGATCTCATCCGGGAACTCGTCCACTCGGGACTTGATCCGCTGGCGCTCTCTCTGCTCCCCCATGGTCAGACGTCTACGCCCAGGTCCTCGATGGTGCCCTCCACCAGGTCGATGCCTGTGGGCGTCAGCTTCAGAAACGCATCCACGGGGACCTGGCCCCGCAGCAGCTTCTCCGCGTCCTCCTCGTCGATCACGGTCACGTAGCCCTTACCCGCCAGGTAGTCCACATGCCGCGCCAGGTCCGGCACACTGATGCTGCCCGCGTCCAGCAGGCTGTTGGTGATCGTCCGCACCTCCACAGGCCCGGGCGCCACACTGTACAGCAGCATCAGGATCTTGCCCCTGATTCGCTTGTTTGCGTTCACCGTCAGATTGGCCGCCATCCTAACTCCTCCTTCTCTTCTCTATGGGTGATCCCCCGGGTTCAGCCGGTCCAGGATCTTGTCCAGCTTGTTCTCCATGCGCGCCACCGTCCGCACGAAGTCGTCCTTCAGCGTATACTTGAACGGCAGCTCCGTGATGAAGCGGTCCAGCTTCTCTTCCACCTTCTGGGTGTCCGCCTTCGCCTCCCGCTCCACCGCCTTGATCTGCTCCAGCAGGTCCTTATGCCGCTGGTCCATCTGGCCCAGCTCACGCTTCAGCAGGAAGCAGATGACGCCGTACGCCACCACCTGGATGATCCACTGTACCCACTCCGCCATGCTGCCCCCTCCTGAATAGACAAATCCCGTGGAGGCCGGATCGGCTTCCACGGGATTGATTGTAATTCGCTCCGCTCAAACTATATAGTCAAAGCAGTTGTACAAAGTACTTTGCAGAAATAACCTTTCAGAACAGGCTCTGCTGCTCCGGCAGCGGGTTGTCCTTGCAGATATTCAGCACCCAGTTTACGCTCAGCTCGTATTTCTGGGCCAGCTCCTTGGCGTTGTAGCCATTGTACTCCTTCTGGATCCGCTTGTCCCGCAGCGCCTTCACAAGCGCCTCTACCTTGGGGATGTACAGGCTGGCGCCTCCGTACTGCTCCGCCAGCTTCAGCAGCGGCTGTACGCCCAGGATCTCAGCCAGCGGCTGGTACTGCTCCGGCAGCATCTCAATGGTCAGACTATCCGTCCACTTGCCCACAGGCGCCTCCTTTCCGCTCACCCCGGCCCCCGGCCGCCATGGCCTTCAGCGCCGCGATGCAGCTGTTCGTGCTCCGCCGGTCCAGGAAGGAGGGATGGGAGATCCCATACTGCTTCTCCAAAAAGGCCGTCAGCCGCTTCGGCTCCTCGCTCCACCCCAGCCGCTCCGCCAGGGAGTAGATTAGCTGCACCTGCCCTTTGGTCGCCCGGTCCGCTGCCCGTTTCGGCTTCTCACCCGTCAGCAGCTTCAGCCGGTCGATCACCCGCCGGGCCTCCTCCACTGTCAGCTCCGACACGTGCTCCTTTTTCGCCGCCGTGTAGACCACCCCGTGCAGCTCCTCGCTGTCCATGCACCCCGCGCGCCCCAGTGCATAGATGCACTTCAGCTGCTTTGGCGTCAGGGTACCTCCGGTCATGCCCATTCGTTTCGCCTCCTTCCGGATCGCCGCCCTCAGTTCCGCTCCAGTTTCTCCCGATCCGGCTCATACCAGAAGGTGTCCAGCACCTTTACGCCGGCCCCCACCGCGATGATGTCCGCAGGCGGGTACTTTCCCAGGATGCCCTTGTCGATCTTCGGCTCCGCCTGCTTCACACAGTCGCTCATCCCGCGCTCCAGCAGCTGCCTCACGATCTCCGCCACCTTCGCCGGCGCCTTTGGCAGCGTGATCCGCGTACTCTTCCGGAATCCCACGCTCCCGAAATTCAGCGTCTTGCTCTTCTTTCCGTCCATATCGTCCCGATGGGCCTCCGCGAAGGCGCAGATCTGCGCCTCCAGCCGTTTCGTTCCCTCCAGGTAGATCCGGCTCTTCGCTTCCGCCTCTGCCTTCGCCGCGTCGATCTTTTCCTGCATCTCCGCCTCAAAGCCCTCCACCATCCGCTGGTTGTCCCCGATGGTGCCCAGAGCCTGGTTCACATCGTCCCAACTCTCAAACTCCGCGATCACTTCTTCTACCCGTTTCCGTGCCATAATCTGTTTCCTCCTATAGATCAAATCGGTATTGCTCCGGCGTCTCTGCCCGGACGGACAGCACCCGGACGTCGCCCAGCGGCTCCAGCAGGATGGCGACGTCCTCCTTGACGCCTTGGGCGTCCTCTGCCGGCGCGTCTACTTTCACTACGATGGTCAGCATTCTGCCGCGCCCCCCGGCGCGAAGTCGAATACCGGCACTTCAGACCCGTCTTCGGCGATGACTACTCGGCCCTTGCCCAGTGTCTGGAAAAGTCCATAGGCTGCCCAGTCGCAACCCAGGCCGTCGTCGGCCTGATTCGGTGGCCGCATGTGTCCGTTGAACCGCCCGATGCAGTTCTGGATGGCATCGTTGGGTCCCGCCCCCAGTTCAAGGAACTCCTGTATGCGGAACTCACGACCACACGCCGGGCACCGAAACGCCCAGTTTGCAGGATCCTTCCCAAACCGACGGATTCCTTCCGCGCGCCATTCTGCCAGCGTCTGCTTTACCATCTCACACCACCCCCATAACCGCAGCCCAGATCAGCCCGCCGCCCAGGACGCCCAGTGCAAGCCCCAGTGTACCCGCCCCCGGCGCATGCCGCTTCCCAATGCACACGGCCCCTGTGTAGCAGTAGAACAGGGCCGTCACCAGCAGATACCCTACCAGCACCACACGCATACCGTTCGCCTCCTCAATACATCAGCTTGTACTTCTTGGCGCTCTTCAGGATCTCTGCCGTGATGGGCCCGCCCTCGGCAGCCTCCAGGCATAGCTCCAGGATCTCCACGAACGTACCCATGCCCCCGTGCTTCACATCCGCGGCGATGGCCGCCAGGGCCGCCGCTGCATCTGCCTCCACACGGTACTCCTGCAGGATCCGCCGGGCCTCCGCCTGCCCGATCCCGTTCAGCTTCAGCTCCACCTTCCGCCGGTACAGCTGCGCCAGGTTCTCCCCGTGCCGCCCGACGGTCAGCAGCCGCTCCACCGCGGGCGTCCCGCACAGGATGATCGGCGTGCCCGTGTTGTCCCAGATCTTACGCAGCACCTCAAACTTATCCACATTGTTCCGGCACAGGTACTCCGCCTCGTCAATGGCGATCAGCAGGTCCCCGCGGTCCCGCAGTCCGGCGATCAGCGCCTGGGTGTTCTGGTAGTTGGTCCCCTTCAGACTGACCCCAATGGCTTCCCCGATGCTCCGCAGCAGGTCCCCAATCCGCATCGTATGCCACGCTTCGACGTACAGCACGCCGGGCTGCGCTTCTGCGAAGTGCCGCAGGATCGTGGTCTTCCCGCTGCCGGGATGACCCACCAAAACCCCCATCTTCCGCTTGCTGTACACGTAGGAGCACCAGCCCATGGCCTCCCGGAACTCCGCCGTCTCGTACAGCTCTATCTCCGTCTTATAGCCCGTGGGCACCGGCGGCACCGGCTCGGTATCCAGCCGCTCCTTTACCCCGCGCACCTCCTCGATCACACGCCACAGGCTTTCCTCCTGGTTCGGCTTCAGCCGCAGTCCCTGGTTGACCACTTGGCTGATCGTGCTCCGCGCAATCCCGGACCGGGCCCCTGCCTCCTGGAAAGAGATCCCTTCCTCCTCCCGCAGCTTCAGCAGCTCCTCCGCCAGATTTCCTCGTACCATTTTTCAGCGCTCCTTTCGTTCCGGCTGTCAGCGCCGCGCCCCCCGAAGGGGGCGGTCCCGGCTTCCACGGGACTGGGCCTTGGGCCTTATTTCAACCGCTTGCACCGCTCCACGCGGTCACCATTGTCTGCGTAGCTCAGCTCGTAGGCCGGGCATTTCTCTTTCAGGCAGGTCTCAAACGTTGTTCGGGTGTAGCTTCCTGGCTGAGTCAGGAACTGCTCTGTCACGCTTGCTACCCGGAACGGGCATAGTTGGATCAACTTTTCCATGTGCTTCGCCTCCTACCACTGGACGATCCCGGCCAGCGTCCCGAACAGGGCAAAGCCGGCCAAGCTCAGCCCCATACCGATGGCCCCCGCCACCAGGTGCCCGCCCTGCTCCACGCCGCCCGTGAACCCGATCAGCAGCAGAAAGGACAGTCCCATTAAGCCTGAGCATACCCTTTGGAAGATCTTCCGCCGGGCCCGCGCCCGCTGCTGGGCCTCCGCCCGCACGTTCCGCGGGTGATCCCGCAGCCGCAGCGGCATCCCGACAGGTCTCCATTCCGCGTCCAGCACCCCCGGCGCAGGAGGCCGGACCGCTCTCGCCACGTTCAACATCTGACTCCCTCCTCCGTTTTTTTGACAAGGATGACGCGCATTATTGCCGCTCATGCAGCCGCCGCAGCACCATATCCCCGCTGGCCCGCAGCTTCTCCCGCATGAGGTCCGGGCCCTCGTCCTTCGGCTCCGCCAGCTCCGCCCGCTTCGCCTTACGGCCCCGGGCCGCCTTCTCGTATTCCAGCGTCGTGTAGGTCCCCCGGCTCCGCTTCTCGTCCACCTCCAAGGCGAACTGGTACCGGCTGGCCCGCTTGATCCGCTCCGCCACGCCCTTGACGTATCCCTTCTGCTTTGCCTGGTGCGCCGCCACCACCTCCGGGTCCTCGCCCACCATCTGCATCCGTTCGTGGACCGATGCCTCGCACAGCGTCCGGCCCTTCAGGATCACCGTGATGGTGCTCAGGTCCTCCTCGTCGTACAGCACCGTTACCTCCTCGCCCGCGTGGCCGATCATGGCGTCGTCCCAGTAGATTTCATTGTTCAGCCGGACGCCCTGCTGGCCGATCTTCCGGGTCTGCTTCTTGTTCTTCAGCACCCCAAGCAGCTCCGCGCTGGGCTCGTCCTCCCGCGCCCGGGGCAGGCTCTCATACAGCTCCAGCGGTCTCCGCCCGCCGTACCCCTCGTGGGGCCGGCTCCAGTACGCCGGGAACACCGTGTCCCGCAGGTACTCGAACAACTGGTCCATTGTCCACAGCTGGCCCCGCTCCGTCATCAGCCGCAGCTGGCGGCTGAAGTCCTCCGGCCGCTCCTCCGGGCTGTCCCCGCACCAGCCGGGGGCCTCCCGGATGTACAGGTTCTCGATGGTCCCGAAAAACCGCTCCACCGGCTTCGACCAGCCCTGGTAGGGCAGCGCGTGGGTCACCTCGATGTGCAGCAGCTGCAGCACTGAGCACGTGTCGATGGACTCGTTCAGCCGCCCCAGGCTCACCTCCGTCTGGTACCCCGTCTCGAACAGCTTCCCCCGGTAGTCCTTGCCGTTGTCCACATACACCATCCGCGGCAGCCCGTGGCTTGGGCTGGCCTTCTTGTACAGCACCGCGTTGTTGAACGCCGCGATGATCGTCTGCGTGTTCGGCTTCTTGCACAGCACCCAGCCAACAGGGAACCCCGACGCTGCGTCGTACCACATCGTCAGCCACGGACGTACCGCCTTGCCCTCCTCGTCCAGCACGAAGCAGTCCATCTGGTGGTGGTCTCCGAACCATACCTCGTTCACCTGCTCCGGCTTGGCACGGATCGCCATCGGCATGCAGTCGTCCTTCAGCGCCTTCTTCCCCCGCCGCGCCAGCGTGAGCTCGTCCTTCGGGATCGCGCCCAGGATCCGGTCCATCGTCTGCCGGCACTCCGGCACCAGCAGGCCCGCCCCGGTGGGGAAGGGGCAGGGAGGGTAGTGGTTCACCTCGCCCTGCGCCTCCAGCGCTGCCCGGGCCGCCGAGCCCTCCCGGTACATGCAGTCCCCGCATGCCTCCGGGCCCAGCTTCCGCGCCCGCTCCAGCACCATCTGGTGCACCACCGTCTTCTTCCGCTTCACCTGCGTCATGTACAGCCCGTAGGCATAGGCGTAGGCCGCCGGGCAGATGCTCCGCCACCGGCCCGTGTCCTTGCGGACTACCGTCCGCATCAGGCCCGCCAGGCCCTGGCTCTCGTACCCGTCCATCCAGCGGTACAGGCTACGCACCGTCGTGCCCTGCTCCGCCGCCAGCCCCTTCAGCTGCTCCACGCAGCCCTTCTTCTGCAGCCTGCGGATGGCGATCCCCGCCTCCGCCGCCCGCTGCCGCGCCAGCAGCTCCTGGATGCCCGCCTCCCCGTACTTCTCACGGTAGGCCGTAAGGTCCGCCTCCGCCCCCTGGCCGCCCAGCGCCCCCGTCCGCAGCAGGTACCGGATCTGCGCCTCCGCCGGCAGGCTCGACACCGCGATCTGGTAGCTCTCCCCGCTGTTGCCGCCGCCCAAGGCGCTCCGCTGGCGCTGGATGATATATGTGCCATTGGCAGCTTTCTCACGGATGCGCTGTGGTGCCTCGCCGGTGAGTTGGGACACCATGCCGGTGCTGATGTACTCCTCCATCATGCGCCCCTGCCTTTCTTGCCGGCCGCCGCCTCATATCGTTCCATCACTGGCCGCACCGCCGCCTTGGTCACGTGCCCGGCCCGCCGGCCCTCGCACGCCGCCCGCAGGCTGTCATAGGGTGTCCCCGCCTCCGCCGCCAGCTCCTTCAGGCTCAGGCCGTACCGTGCGCAGAACACCGATACCTCCAGCCCAAACTCACTTTTTGCTTTCATACTGCTGCCTCCTTTCGCAGGAATGAGCGCCGCGCCCCCTCTTCCGAAGGGGCGGTCCCGGCTTGCACGGGACTGGGCCTTGCCCTGCCTGGGCTAATTTTCGTCTATGATGACGGTCCCGGTCGTGTAGTAGATCATGTGCCGCTTCCCGGCCTCGTCATCGAACAAAATGTAGCTTTCCCGATCCGTTTCGATGTCAAAGCGGCCTGTGTACTGCTCAATCAGATCACCATTGATGTCATACACCGATACCGTCCGCTCGATCCCGCCGTTCAATTCGGCCTGCTGGTCCTTCAGCGCACGCCGCCCGCTCTCCGAATTCAACTGCCACCAGCCAATTCCGAAGCAGATGGCAATGGTGACCGCCGCAGTGATGATCCCGGCGATACAGAACGCGGTAGATTCAAGGTCTATCCATACATAGAACAGAAAAGCCGCGAGACCCAGCCCGAAGAGGGCTGCGATAATGATGATGACGATACATGTAATGGTCATGTGTTACGCTCCTTATCCTTTTTCAAATTCCGGGCACGCCAGCACCCGGTAGCTCTCCACGCCGCAGGTCTGGTGCCTGCGGCCTTCCTTCTGGATCTGGAGGTCCCGCCGCTCCGCTACCCACCCCCTCACCGGCTCGTGGGGCCGCTCGCTCCAGCTGCACCCAGCCCCCGTCTCCGGGCTCGGCACCGCGTTCCGGCAGTACCAGCACAGCGACACCGCCGCCGGCCGCCCCGCATACGTCCGCGCCTTACGTGGCCGCCCCCGCTTTTTCCCCGCCATCTCCCGGCCCCTTCCTTTTGCTGTTTCTTTGTGCTATGCTCTCCCCAGAGGGGAGGTGATGATGATGTTCGGCTCGAAAAATAAGATCGGCGCCCAGGTAGATGGAATAGGTGCCCGTACAGATGGGCTTGGCCCTCATGTGGAGGGGGCCGCGCCCTATCTGGACGGGGTTGGCGCTTCTTCCGCCTCTGATCACTGGTCCAGCGCCATTCCCAGGATTGACCTCTCTGAGATTAAGAGCCTCAAACCGGAGGAACGGGAAAGCCTGACGAAACAGATGGAAGATATGCGAAAGTCCTTTTGCGATGCTTTAAGCAGTATCTCCAGTGATACTCAAGCGATCAGGCAAGATAACCAGGATACACGGTCAGCAACAGAGCGCGAGAATTGGATCAGCCGCGGGCTTGCGGTGGTGGGCATCATAATCGGGATTGCTAGCTGGTTCATTTAGGAAGAAATGAGGCCCGTTTACTTCCGCCGGAGGAAGGAGAAGATCAAGCTCGCAATACCCAGGCCCAGGCTCAGACCGCTCAAAAACTTCCCGAAGTACTCTGGCAATTCAAACATCGTGCTTCTCCTTCTTTCTCGGCCTGCCATCGGGCCAGTGGCCCCAAGTGGACCAGTCCCACTCGATGCTCCCGTCCTCGTACACGCAGATGCCGTGCGCCAGCAGCGTCCAGCCGTCGCTCACCCGCTCCAGCACCACCACCCCTGGTCCCGCGTTCTCCAGGCACAAGTAGTCCCACCCATTCCGGTTCCGGTACACCTCTCCCACCGTCAGCTCCTGTACTCGTACCATCTTCGCCCTCCTTTCGGCTCTTTTTGTCTTGTTTTAGGTACTTCCCTTGTGGTATACTCTGCTTGTCCCCGCTGTAATAATTTAGGGACAGTTTGAGTATAGTTTGCATTTGCGAATTTGTCAAGTGCAAATGCGTAATTTGCGGAGGCTATCTATGACAATTTGTGAGCGGATGTTTTCCTTAATAGGGGATCAGCGCGGCAAGCAAGAAGAACTTGCGGCATTTCTTGGCATAGGGCCAACCACAGTAACTACATGGAAGAAAAGAAATACTGACCCACCCGCAAAATTTGTAATGCGCATATGCGAATTTCTGGGGTGTTCTCCCGAATACCTTCTCACCGGGGACGACCCCTCAAAAGACACGCGAGGGGATGTCTGCGGAATCAGCGATGAGGGCCTGGAGATCGGAGCCCTCTGGGATCAGCTTGATAAGCCAGGACAGGCTATTATCCTGGGTAAGATCTACGAGAGATTGGAGGGCTCCGGTGACGCGGATCACGCCGATGGACGCGGTTTGAAACGGGCGTGATAACGCACCTCGTTCTGCTCCCCGGGCGCGATGAATAAAAATGAATGTTATTCATTATTTTGCATAAAAAAGAGCATAAAAAGGGGAGGGCCGCCGCTGTCGTTGCGGCTGACCCTCCCTCTTGGTTTTGCCCAAAATCCCTGTGTTTGCAGGGGCTCCGGGCTTTTTCCAGCCTCGGCGCACCCCCCGGCGCACCCGGCGCACCTCCGCGTTATTTCTGCGCCCCGCACTGCCGTGGCCGGCTCGCTCGCGCCCGACGCGGAAAACCCAGTGTTTCCAATGCCTCCCGCCGTTTGCAACATCGAAATAACGCCCATAACGCCCGCCGTTAAACGCTGCCGTTGCGAAGCGTTATGAATACAAAAAGCCGCCCGATGAGCCCCGCGCCGCCGTCCTCGTTGACGAAGAAAGTGCGCGGCCCCGTCGTGGCGGCCTTCTCATGCTCGTTCGCTGTTTCCCTTGATATGACTGGCTTTCCCGGCCTTTCCCGGTCTCACTTTTTCCATCCCTCTCTTTGACACGGATTCTGTTACGTGACAATAACACGCATGTTTTTTACTGTCAAGGGGAAAACTATGCGAGCCAAAGGAGGAAGCGTTTTATGGATATGACCAATAAGGAATATGGGGAGTATGTCAACGGCAAGTCCAAACCCTCGCCCATCCTAAAAAATTTGATATGGGCGTTTGTGATCGGCGGACTGATCTGCACGGTAGGACAAGGGCTGCTGAATCTGTACAAAAAGGCGGGACTCACGGCGGAGGACGCAGGGAGCGCCGTATCGATGACCCTCATTTTCGCAGCCGCTCTGCTTACGGGACTGGGGCTCTTCGACAAGCTGGCCAAGCGGGCGGGAGCGGGCACGCTGGTGCCCATCACCGGCTTCGCCAACGCCATGGTCTCTCCGGCGCTGGAGTTCAAAAGCGAGGATTGACCTATAATAGACATACAGTCGGTTCTATGGAGTGAGTATGCTGATTTAGTCCAAAATCAAAGCTTCCTCCCGACTTATCATTTGCACGCATTCACCTTAAATGGTGGGTGCGTGCTATTTTTGTTTTCAATGCATTTTCATAATACCTCATCAGCCTATTTTAGTCGATGGGGAAATTTTTCTTTTTTGAAGGGTGGTCAAAAAGGGTGCCATTTCTACATTCATTACGAGAGGTGCATTCGAGGTGTTTTATGACTTGCCGACCGCAGACTCTCAACCTGTTACCACAGCACTGTACCTTGAAAACCGAATACGATTCCAAGACATCACCGTGTTCGAGCCACTATGAGCAAGTGAAAGGGGCCTGGTCAAGCTCCATTGCGACGACAGCACGGGAAAATAATGGTACACTCGTCCGGCTAGGTCTCAAACCGAGGGACGACGCACCCACAAGCATGGGCCGAGGCTGAAATGCCTGTGTCCCCCTGACCAGGGGACTTGGAATCGACTCTATTTACAACTCTGTCAGGAAGGAGGTGTATGAGATGAGTTGCACACAAAAACAACAGTTGGTGTGCTTTCCGAAGGTAAGGGTTTATAAGCCGTGGTTCCGACACTTCAATGATCACAAGGATTTCCGGAACGAAGGAACTGTCCATCTATTCAGTCTCATGGCGCTCTTCAGCTACGCTAATTTTCGATCCAATGAACGCGTGATCAATGGCGACCGATATATGGAGGCACCGGGTCAGTGGATCTGCAAGCTCGGGGCATTGCCCAGAATCCTTCGAGTCCACTCCAAGGCTCAGGCGCTTAAGCTGATGGAGCACTTCCAGGATCATGGATTCCTTACCTTTGAGATCTTGGATGAGGAAAAGGAAATACTCCGCTTCACGATTGCTGATTGGAAAGAGCACTGCACACACCTACAGTATAACTATTACAGCTATAAAGGATCGGGATTCTTTTTCTTCCCGCTGCCTGTCGGCAGACTGCTTCTGAAGACTGCACGAAAGAAAGTCGGAATTGTATTCAGTGAATTGGACGCCATCATGGATATGTGGCTCCACACAATCCTGAATGACCCCAAAGTGCGAGGATCTGAGTATATGCCAGTTGTCTATTATTCTAATATGCGAGGTATGCCGCTGCTCTCATATACTTACCTTGCTCGTCGTTGGGGTTGGTCCAAGTCCCGAGTCGGACGCTTCATGTTGAAGGCCGGCGAATATGGAATTATCAGCCGTGTGAGTTTTTCCAGCTCACGCGGCTCTGTCATTTCAATGTGCCGCTATCGTGAGATGATCTACGGTGAAGGCTGTGAGGAACTCGAACTAAGCAGGATTGGCGAGATCATTGGTATTGCTAAGGCGATTGATGTGGTGGAAGCAGACGACAGCAAACTCAATATCAGCGTCGAGTCTCGCGTCCCGCCAGAGAAAACAATAGGTAAAGCCAGAAAGTCCTTGAAAATACAGGTGTTTCTGGTGGTTCGCTCCTCTTTTTTTGCTCGGCAGATTCCATTAGTCTTCTACAGTTCTTTAGACTGGGAGATGTCTGAACAGGAGAAGAGTAGTCGTGACCCGCCCAAAGAATCCACACTCGGAAAGGAGATGAAATCATGACCTCTGACAGCACACCCGTCTTTGCGCTTGAGAAGGAAGCGTTGAAGACTGAGATTGAGACTGGCCTTCAGGTTGGCGTAGATCATCTGGAGGACAAGCCGATGAAACGCAAGCCGGTGGAAAAGTATCACAACACCAGGTACTTGCTCAAGCAATACCGCAAGGTGGCCTATGCAATCCAGATCTCGGAGTCTGACATGAATGTCAGGATGGAGATGGAACATGGCACCCGGCTTTCCACACTGGAGGTCAATGCAGAGCTTGCTGGGGTTGATTTATCCGGCTCAAAGCTTGAAGGATACGCACGCACGGTCATACGGAGCAAGAATATGCTCCAGATCATCAAAAACGCGCTGAACACGGTAAGGCTGGATCCGGATCATGGGGAGTTGATGTACCAGATCCTCTATCTCACCTACTTCTCGGAGAGGAAGCTGACCAACCGTGAAGCAATCCTTGCAGAGCTCGAGCGAATAGGTTTCCAAATGTCGATGGTGACTTATCACAGTTACCTCAATATGGCGATCAAAGCCATAGACCGCATTTTATGGGGTTATACGGCTCGTGATTGTATGGAAATCATCAAGCAATTTCTGCCCTGAACTAAAATTGAACTATTTCCGAACTGTATTTGAAGTCCTGCTTAATTGCATCTGTATTCCATAAATGTTAAGATGATAGCGTCGAAAAGTTTCATCGATGGACGGCCCTCCGCTCTGCTGGGGGCATTTTTCATGCATAAGCCAGGAGTTTGGGTCGCACTACCCAAGCCCCCGGCTTTTCTTTTCGGCTCTAGTTGAAAGGAGGACTTCCCAGTATGAATCAGAACAAACCTGCCGTCGTCAAGAAGCTGCAGGAGCGATTCAGAAATGTAAGCGTTGGTCGTGGACTGTATATGGCATTTATGATGCCTACGATGCTGAGCATGTTTTCCACTCGTGCTTTTGCCGCGGATACCATTTGGACGAAGGCAAGTGCGATCATGCAGGATGTGTATACGCAAATCCTCAGTATCAGCACTATTGCCGCAGTTGTTACGGCTGCCGTTGCGCTTCTTCTGATGAACTTCTCCAGATCCGGACGGACGGTTGACGAGTCCCGTGCCTGGTTGAAGCGGATCATCATTACTTGGGCTATCCTGAATAGCCTTGGCTTTATCATGGCCTATGTGACGCCTTTCTTCGCCGGTGGCACTTGGACGCCTTAAAGGAGAAACAAGACATGAAAAAAAGCATCATCTGCTTGGTATCCGGTATCGTCGCTGGTATCGCCATGTGCTTGACAGCGGCTTACTTCCTGCCTGAGAGCAGCTTCGACGACGAGTTGGGCTGCTTCTGATCTGACGCAGGAGGTGTTACATGGGTATCTTAGACAGCATTGTTGAGTGGATTGCCACGCAGATCATGAACCTGCTGGACCTGGTCACAGGATCCGTTCTTGGAGCGCTGGGTTGTGACATGAGCACTTTCTTGCGTTACTTTCCAGCCGCTGAGACGCTCTACGAAGTCTTTGCAGCGATTGCTGTTGGCTTTATCCTTTTGAACCTCGTGTGGCAGCTCTTCAAAAACTTCGGGCTTGGTGTGGGCCTTAGTGCGGAGGACCCTACCAAGCTTGCTATCAAGTCTATCCTCTTCATTTTTCTGGCATTGTTTGCCGATCAGATCATGGTGCTCATCCTGGGAATCGCCGGCACACCATATGACTGGGTTGTCGATACAGCACTACCTCCCATTGAGTTTTCCAACTTCGGTAGCGTGCTCACGGTGATAGTCGGATGCCTCGCCTCCGGATCCGTGAGCCTTATTGTTTTGATCCTTGTGATCATCATTGCCTGGAACTATATCAAGCTCCTGTTTGAGGCAGCGGAACGATATATCCTTGTTGGAGTTCTGGTCTATACGGCGCCCATTGCGTTTGCGACAGGTGCGTCAGAAAGCACATCTAATGTATTCAGCGCGTGGTGCCGAATGCTTAGTGGTCAGCTTTTCCTTTTGATCATGAATGCATGGTGCCTGCGCCTGTTCACAAGCATGGTTGGCAACTTCCTTGCCAATCCGCTGTCCATATGAGGAGGTAGACATGAAGCGAAAACGCATATTTACAATCCTTGTGCTCGTGCTGCTCACCTGTGCTCTGTCCACAACTGCTTTTGCCATCGATGAGAGTGAAGTGGAAAGTGCCATTGCAGCGTCCAGTCAAGAAGAAGTTGCCGGCAATATCTTCATCTGGTTCCTGTGTGCCATTGGGTTTCTCAAAGTGAGTCAGAAGATTGATAGCTTCATGGCTTCCCTAGGAGTCAATGTTGGCAGGACAGGAGGAAGTATGCTGGCAGAACTCATGGTAGCCGGCCGTGGTATCGCCACTGCTGCAGGTGCATTTGGAAGCACGGTTTCTAATCGTCACTCCTCGCACGGTACACACAATGGTGGTCAGGCAGCCGGCGCAGCATTCACCGGTGGCGGAAACGTCCTTGTCGGGGTCACCAAACGAGCTGTGGGTAATGCTGCAGCATCAAGTGCAACAGGCACCGGATCTGGTCTTAGCAACATCATCGGTGGTGCTATGTTCGGCTCCAGCTTAGCAAGCGGGGGCAAGTTCGCAACTAGTGTGATCGGAGCTGTTGCAAAAGGAGATATATCCTCTGTCGGTTCGATCACCGGAGAACAGGCGTCGGAAGCATTGACCAGTTATCTTGGCTACTCAAGTGCTGCGGCGAGTGAGATACAAACGGATGATCCGGTCACAATTCCCATGGCGCCTGCCCCAATGAACGGCGAAGATGTTGTCACCCTCGATGGAGGATCAGCAGCCGGTGTTATCCCACCCGAAACTCAACCGGGGGCGGCGCCCAGTGCCCCCAACCCGGTGGTTTCCTCTCCTGTGGGAGCAAAACCAGTTTCTGAAGGAGGCGCATTGACCGGCGTGATCACAACTGCTACGCACACAGCTTCTGCCACCCCCACGGCCCCATCTCCCGGCACTGTCCGCGAGGGGGCTGGTGTTCCCAGTTCGCCTCCCACATTCCGCAATGTCGAAATTGGCGGAGGCCGCATCACAGGACACGAAGTTGCTCCTGATGGTCAGTCTGAACGGGAGTTCGCTATGTATAGCACAGAGCAATACATGGCCCCAAGTGGCCCGTATGATACAGTCCAAACAGTAGACGGTGCCTCGTGGTATCGGCAGTATGCTCAGCCCAAAGTTGAGAAAACGCCCTATACCGATGAAGGTGACAAGATTAGGTATGAGGAACGCATCGTTTCTCAGATGCCGCCTGTTCCCAAAAGAAAGGACAAAATCTAATGAGTGATGAAAAAAGTCAGCAGCAAACATCGACCGAATCCACAGTTGCGGGTGCCGCAAAGACTGGCAAAGCAATTTCTAATATTGCCAAGGGCGCCGCTGCAGGTGGTGCTCATGGTGCGGCAATTGAAGCCGGGAAGTCATCTGCAAAATGGCTGATTCCGTTGATCGCGGCAGTTTTGTTGCCTCTAATTCTTGTAGCTATGCTTCCTTCTATCATCTTCGGATCATTATTGGGCGATGGGACGGACACCCCGAATGGAATCTCGAGCGATGAAGTGTTAGTCCAAAATATGACAGCCATCAACGAGAGCATCAGTTCCATCCTCTCTGAAGGATTAACAGATGTTCTTGAACGCATTGATTCTGATTTTGCATCGTCCGGCTGTGATGGAAAAGAGATCAACAATCCCTTTGGCGCTGATGTGGTGTTTAATGCAAATGCGTTTGTTTCCCAGTATTGCGCACACAAGGACACAGATATTGCATCTATTTCCAAGGAAGATATGGAGGCTTTGCTCACCGCTAATAAGGATAAGCTCTACTCTTTTGCTTTCACGGATGAAGAGCGAGAAATTTCCCCTGAGCAAGGTGACGAAAACTCGGGCGAAACCATTCATGAGACCATTCGGATCTATACCATCTCCTATAATGGAGAAGCGTATTTTGCCGATCAGGTCTTCCACCTGTCAGACGATCAGAAACTCCTTGCAAGCCAATATGCGCAAAACTTGACTGTCCTCTTGGGCGATGGAATTTACCAAGGTCTAAGTGAAACAGAGTTCTCAGCAATGGACCTATCCTACGACGGGATCGTTTTTGCTGACGGCGAAACACAGGTTGTCTATTACAATCAGTTAGATGAACGGTGGAAGTACTCGCCCTATGGTACAGATACGATTGGTGGTTATGCCTGCGGCCCGACTGCAATGGCCATAGTGATATCCAGTCTTACCTCAGAAACCATTGATCCACCTCATATGGCACAATGGGCATACGAGCACGGGTACTGGTGCAGCGGCAATGGTTCTTATCGTTCTTTGATACCAGGAGCAGCGCAAGCGTGGAGCCTGAGTGTCGATGGCTGCACAGCTTCTGAACCACAGCGTATCATTGATGCGCTTGCAGAGGGCAAGTTAGTCGTTGCACTCATGACGAAAGGCCATTTTACATCGAGTGGCCATTTCATTGTCCTGAGAGGCTGCACATCCGATGGGAAGATACTCGTCGCAGATCCTTCCAGTTATAAGCGCTCCGAGAAGAGTTGGGATATGTCCATTATCCTCAACGAAGCTAGTAAGCGCGCTGGATCCGGTGGGCCGTTTTGGATCATCGGAAACTGACAATAGAATAGAGGCAGAACATGAGCAAACCGAATGAAGATCGGGATGTCTACTATATCCCACCAAACTTTCTCACAAGTGGGCGCTTATTTGGCGGCATGATTCGAGCACGCAATGCGATTGAAGCTTGCGTGCTCGTCTTATTAACAGGTGTCCCCATTATCAAGTTGCCCTTTTCCCTTACTACACGGATCATCATTTTGTGCCTGGTGTCTCTGCCACTTGGAATCTTTGGTGTGATTGGATTTGAAGGTGATTCGCTTTCTGAGTTCGCTGTTAACTGGGTGCGTTGGCTCATCCATCGCAGGACACTATACCGATCAGACACTCCGGTTCCAGAGGCACCTGAAAAACCAATGAAGGCTGTGTCGGGAATGTCGGCACCTAAGCCGCCCGAGCAGTTAGGGATCAAGATCAAGGAGAACCCCAAGAAGCGGAAAAAGCGCAAACCTGTGAAGAAACTCCATAAAGCAAGCAAGCACAAATCATCAGTTGCAAAGAAAAAGCAGCCCCTCCACGCAGAGGACTTCATCCCGGTCAGAGATATCCGAAACGGCATTATCGAGACTACAGATGGTCGCTATCTCCGTGTGATCGAGGTGGAGCCGATCAACTTCTTGCTCCGTAACATTTCCGAGCAGAAGAACATCGTCGCCAGCTTCGCAAGTTGGATGAAGATTTCTCCTGTAAAGGTCCAAATCAAAGTGCTGACAAAAAAGGCCGATATCGGCAAGCACCTCAATACCATTGAGCGTGAAATGGAGGCAGAGGATAATCCCAAGTGCCGGGATCTCCAACTGGACTACTACCATCTAATCCAGACGATCGGTTCCCGTGAGGCCATCACGCGACGCTTCCTCGTCATCTTTGAGTATGAGGCAGTCACCAATCGTAAGCCGGAATACGCAGAGATTGTATCTGCACTGGAGACCGCTGTTCAAACAGCGCGTCAGTACTTTCTGCACTGTGACAATGCCGTTGTCGCTCATGAGGATGAGAACATCTTCCTTATGGAAGTCCTCTACACCATTTTCAATCGTGCCACCTGCGAAGTGAAGCCGGTTGAGAAGCGGGTCCGTGAACTGCAGGCAGCGCGGAAGGACACCGACATTTCGGTTCCTGTACCACTCAAAAGTGTGCTGGCACCTGAGTCCATTGACCTGACCCGTGGGTCCTATGTCGTCATGGATGGTGTCTATCATGCATATCTGATCGTACCCTCTGACGGGTATAACCCCCGAGTGGTCGCCGGTTGGACGAGCATTCTCGTCAATGCGGGCGAAGGCATCGATGTGGACTTTTTCTTTTCCCGCGAACCAAAAGAGCGTATCCAGGCTAAGCTGGGTCAGCAGATCCGAATTAACCGCAGCCGACTCAAGGATACATCGGACACGAATACGGACTTCGATGATTTCGAAAGCGCCATTCGATCCGGATACTTCCTGAAGGAAGGTCTTGCGAACTACGAGGACTTCTACTACTGCAACACCCTGGTCACGGTTACTGCAGATACTCTGGAAAACCTGGAGTGGCGCATCTCTGAAGTGCGTCGCCTTATGATCTCACAGGATATGGACATTCGTATCTGCCGCTTCAGGCAGGAACAGGCGCTTCTCTCGATCCTTCCGTTCTGTAAGCTGGATAAGAAGTTGTTCGAGGCCAGCAAGCGCAATATGCTGACATCCTCTGCGGCCAGTTGCTATCCCTTCACCTCGTTTGAGATGAGTGACGAGAATGGCATCTTGCTCGGTGTTAATCAGCATAACAACAGCCTGGTCATCGTGGATATCTTCAATAGCCGGGTTTACAAAAACGCCAATATGGTACTTCTTGGAACAAGCGGCGCAGGTAAGACCTTCACGCTCCAGCTGATTGCTTTGCGCATGAGGCGTAAAAGCACGCAGGTATTCATTATCGCTCCTCTGAAGGGACATGAGTTCCTGCGCGCATGCAACAATATCGGAGGTGAGTTTATCTCCATAAGCCCTGCCTCCAAGCAGTGCATCAATGTCTGTGAGATCCGTAAGCAAGACTTGAGCGCCAATCAGCTGATAGATGGCGTTGTCAATGAGAACTCCATTCTGGCAAAAAAGATCCAACAGCTGCACATCTTCTTCTCTCTGTTGATCCCCGATATCAACCATGAAGAGCGTCAGCTTCTGGATGAGGCTCTGATTCGAACCTATGCAAAAAAAGGAATCACTCACAACAACGAGTCGCTGATCGACCCAGACCACCCGGATCGGTATCGCGAGATGCCCCTGCTGGGAGATGTCTATGAGATCCTTATGGAGTCTCCGGAAACGAAGCGCATGGGCAACATTCTCAATCGTCTTGTCAACGGCTCTGCGAAGACCTTCAACCAACACACCAATGTCCAACTTGATAACCTCTATACCGTACTGGACATCTCTGAGCTTACAGGCGAGCTGCTCCCTGTGGGCATGTTCGTTGCTCTGGACTATGTATGGGATAAGGCAAAGGAGGATCGCACCAAGGAGAAAGCCATCTTCATTGATGAGGCGTGGGAGCTGATCGGAGACGACGATACCAGTAACCCGAATAATGCAAAGGCGCTGGCCGGAGAATGGGTCCAAGAAATCTTCAAAATCATCCGTGGCTATGGCGGCGCAGCTGTTGCAGCTACGCAGGATATCGGCGACCTTGACAGGAGCCGATTTGGCAAAGGCATCCTGAATGTTGCCAAGACGAAGATCATTTTGAATCTGGAGGACGATGAAGCCCGAAGAGTACAGAGCATCCTCCACCTGTCGGATGCTGAGATCATGTCGATTACCCGTTTTGAGCGCGGCCAGGGCCTAATCTCAACAAACTCCAACCACATCACTGTTTCCTTCAAAGCTTCCCCTCTGGAGAAGCAGTTGATCACTACAGACCGCATGGAGCTCAATCAAATCCTCCAGGAAAAGATGGCTCAAAATGCGCATAATGCTGACTTATGAAAACACACCACGAATGTCGTTTACATTAGCTCTACATTATGCGTAACAGCAAAGATCTTTTACACTATGCGGTTTCCTAAGTCTACACAAAGGAGAGCAAAATGAAGTTTGCATATGCTGCCCGAGATCGAGAAGTGGCCTTTATCATTCGGCTGCTGACCATCTTCGGGGTCGTTGAACAGCGACAAATGCGGTTGCTCTTCAATCATTTGAGCAATCGTTCCTATGGCCAGATCCTCGCACGACTCCGGCGAGAGGGTCTGGCCTACTTTTCGCCGGACGGCCAATTCCTTGCCACAAGTAGGTACTCGCTGGACCACGGAAAGACCCTTGAATCTGTCATGGTATTCTGGGCATTCATCAAAATGCGAGACAATGTGCTGGACTTCTGCGCAAGCGACCCTCCGGCTATTTTATCGTTCTCTTCTGCGGCCAAGGATTATGACCTGATCCCTGGCAGTAAGCAGAATATCCCTGCAATCAATGCAGCTCGTACCGTGGTTGCGGAAGCGACAGTCCGCCTGATCGTTGTTGATGATCTGAGCACTCTGGATGAGGTAGAGCCCAGACTGGTCAACGATTATGGCATCTTAGTCGGCCCGAATGGTGTTGAGCAAATCTATAAGATGTGAGGTTACACGATGGAAAACCCCAAATATATCCTTGTTATGCGCCAGGTCGCTTCAGATTATGACGGCATCAGCCATGAACTCTTCCAGATAGCCAATAATCTGGAGCGCATGGATCAGTTCAACCCCCAGCAGAAACTGTTCAGCCTGGTTCGTAACGCTGAAGTTTCCACGGTCTCCCTGCGAAATCTCACGGCTCGAACGGTCCGTGATGATACCGCACACTTCTACGGTGAGGTGGCTGATCTGCTTGGAATTCGGATCGATGAGACCCATGACTGGCTCAAAATCACAGTGCCTGCAATCCTACCGAAGCGAAACCAGAGGGATAATCAGGCGTTTCTGACACGCCCTCTGCGCTATGCACTCCTCGACTTCCTCAAGGAAAATCCGATGGAACGGTTCGGAAGCTGTGCTATCTGCATTGTCCATAACTACGATGAGGCACTCGGTAAGCGGCGCATTCGAGACTACGATAACATCGAAACCAAGAGATATCTGGATGTGATCGAGTCTATGCTACTGACCAACGACAGCGGGCTGTTGTGTACGGTGCTTCAGGCCACAAAGGTGTCTGATCGAGACTGCACAGAGTTCTATCTGATGCGACCCGAGACCCTCTCTACATGGGCTAAAAACCACGTAAAATCAACTACCAATTCCTGCTTTGAATGAGAGGCAGAAATAGGTAGTGATTTTGAGCCTTCGGGCTGTCCTCACCCAGGGGCTGCAGAAATAGGTAGTGATTTGAGTGAGGTGTTCTGGCTGGGTGTTTTTTGCTTGGTCAGTTTCTGCGCAACTTCGGCAATGCATGCCGCAGCCTCGGGCAGCCTGTCGGCAGCCTTACTGTTTTCAAGATTGGAGTGCCTATGATTACTTGCAAGAACGATCGGTTGCTTGAACTGCTGTGGTTTGTTGGGTACTGTATTGAGTTTCCGACGCAGTTGGCGGTTCGCATCGGTGGTGGTGCTGAGTGGAATCGCAGAGTGATGTATCGGGCGATTCGAGAGGGCTATGTGAAGTGCTACCGCAGGAAACATAAGCGGCATGTAATCCGGTCTCTGAGCTTAACGCAGAAGGGATTTGATTATGTGGCGCAGAGTGATCCTGAGGCAGTGGCCATGATCTATTCTCGAATCAATTGTTCCGAGCGCGTGTACCCATCAAAAGTCGATAAAATTCTGAGACTTCACGCTATCGCCGTGGGCACGGTCATGGCCCATGCGGCCGATGCAGAGATTTTGATCTCACAAAAGCCATCCCTGATGTCCCCGGCAAAGCGCACCTCAAACACAATCACCCCAGATCCAACCCAGTGTTACTACTATGCGTCCCACGAACTGCGAGTCGCCATCGAGGAGTACTCACCGGAATCCGTTTCCAAGAGTTCCCGCACGATTGGTATTGTGGTCAAGGGGAAGCATTGTTATTTCCTCTACTTCACCGGTAGCACACGGATGTACTGGATGAAGAACAGTGAGGAGAACTACGCCGCAGCTGTGAAGAGCTTACTTCTGGCTAGAGGCTTTGGCGTCACCACGATCCATCAGGTCGTGATCGGCTCTACTATGAGCGTGGCGCAGCGCCTATGCCACAGTGCAAAACCATTTGGCAACAAGTACTTTGTAGTTTCCACATTCTTCGCCCAGTGTCTCTTCCTAACCAACAACCCCGATGGTGATTCTCTAATGAAAATCATCCTCAATCCGGACATGGCGCTGGAACTGAACCAGGCTATCCTTGCACCTTACCATCCACCACGGACTCCCAACCGGGAGTATGACGCCATCGATGTCCAGCACGACAAACCGGTCATTCTGAATTATCAATGTGATCTCCTGAAACTATCGGATATCCGTCCGATCCCAGAAGGATTCCGTGGAAGCCCCATTATGCTCTGCTTCGACTACCAGACTCAAACGGTTCAGGGAATTGTCGGGCCGGCCATCGAAGTGCGTCCAGTAGAAAGCATGAATAACCATGGAAAGAAGAAAACTGAAAATAACCCTTAGCCTTGCTGTCCTGATCCCATGCGTGTTGTATATTGCCGGCATTATCGCCCAGTTCATGATCAACATCAACGCATGGAAGGCGGCCGGCAGTGACTATAGCGTCTCCCCAGGTCTCCCATCCCTGGAGCTTGCAGATGTCTTTCGATCCATATTCCACTTTCCAGAAGGCCTGATTGCCATCGGTGTGGTAGTGGTGGGAATTGTACTCATCTGCATTTTTGGACTCCGGATCGGATGGGGCCAAAACGGAGTCACCGATTCCGATCGGAATCTCACTGTCTCAAGCTCTGGTAGCTACGGCACAGCGAGCTTCATGTCACCGAAGGAGGCAAGCGCCTGCTTTGATGTGACAAGTGCGAAGAAGACCGAGCAGGACATCCTTGGCATGTTGCCTGATGGTCAAATCCTCACACTCCCCAAAAACACACGCCTCAATTCCAACCTCGCCGTATGTGGCTCGTCGGGCACAGGCAAATCCAGATCCATATCCCGAAATCTGGTCCTCCAGGCGGTGAAGCGTGGTGAGAGCCTGATCCTTACCGATCCAAAATCTGAACTGTATGAATCCATGAGCGAATACCTTCGAGACAATGGATACACAGTTAAGGTCTTCAACCTGATTGAAATGGATCATAGTGATTCGTGGAACTGCCTCAACGAAGTTGGTTCCAGCGAACTGATGGCTCAGACCTTCGCCGACATCGTACTGCAAAACACCAGCGGAGACTCGAAAGATGCTTTCTGGTACAACGCTGAGCTCAACCTGCTAAAAGCGTTGGTACTGTATGTGGCGTTGGAAATGCCCCCGGAGCAACGCAACCTGGCTACAGTCTACGATCTGCTCTATACACAGACGGAGAAGGGCCTGTCCGACATCATGGCCAGTATCAGCCATGAGCATGTGAACCAATACACCGGCGAGCTTCTTCCGCCATCCCCTGCAGCCGCACCTTACGCCATCTTCAAGCAGTCCAGCGATACGGTTCGAACCAGTGTCATCATTGGCCTAGGCAGCAAGCTGGCCGTACTGCAGGCGCAGCAGGTGCGGAACATCACTTCCTATAACGAGATCGATCTGGAACTTCCGGGAAAGCAAAAGTGTGCCTACTTCTGCATTGTGTCCGATCAGGACAGTACCTTTGATTTTCTCAGCTCTCTATTCTTCAGCTTTCTATTTATCCGCCTGATTCGCTATGCAGATGGATACTGCGAAGGCGGTATGCTGAGCACTAAGGTCAAGTTCGTGCTAGATGAATTTCCGAACTGCTGCCTGATCCCTGACTTCACCAAAAAGTGCTCTACCATCCGGTCACGCGGATGCTCGGTAGCCGTATTCTTCCAAAATGTAGGTCAGATGCGCAACCGATACCCTGATGACCAATGGCAGGAGATCCTCGGTGCCTGTGACTCCACGGTGTTTTTGGGTTGTACCGATATGCTTACGGCGGAGTACTTCAGTGATCGCATTGGTACCGCTTCTGTTGAAGTGGAGGGTACAATGCGGGAACTCAATACCATGCACATCACCAACTACACACCAAGATTCCGCAAGACCAACTCACTTGGCCGGCGTCAACTGCTTACCCCTGATGAGGTCCTGCGTTTACCCCCGGATCAAGTTCTGATCTTCATTCGAGGTCAGAAAGTCATGCGAGCCAAGCGCTATGACTACTCCCTGCATCCGGATTATAAAAAGCTGAAGAGCCGCAAAGCGATCCTGCATGAGCCTGACTGGAAGACCAGCCAGGCTTCTTCTGTATCTGCAACCGGCCCTTCACCATCCTCATCCATGGCCACCCCTGTGGAAAAGGGCAGCGGCAATCGGCAGAAGAAACCACCTGCGAAGCCAGCCCGTAACACTGAGCGCGAGGTTGTGAATGCGGATGATATCTTCTAGGAAAGGAGCAGAAGAAATGCCTAAGAAGAAAGTAACTGAAGCTGTTGAAGAGGTCGTTCAGGAACCGGTTGTTTTTGAACCTGTGCCGCCTCAGGTGCCCCGGCGTCAAGGCAGTGATGACCTGCTTGAACTCAATGATCTGGAGCGTGGCGTTACCCGTGAGGATAGCGAAGACGCCAAGTGGGGCTATCTTGCCGGCGCAGCGCGCAGGCAGCAGATCCTGACCGGCATCGTCAGCAGCGGCATTATTCAGACCGAGAATGGTCTTCCTGTTTGCCCGGTTGATTTTGAAGGCCTCCGCATCCTAATCCCCATTCGTGAGATGGTGTTGACGGAATGGCCTGAAGATGATCCCATTCCTCGATCTGTCAGAATCCAGATCGGGCGTATGCTGGGTGCGACCATAGACTTCATCCCAGCGGCCGTGGATATCCGTAATCGTGCGGCAGTTGGTTCCCGTAAGGCGGCCATGCTGCAGCGTCAGAAGCGGTACTATGCCACCGGCCGTGTAAAGCCCGGTATCCTGATGGCGTGCCGTGTTCTGGGTGTCGGCAACAACACCATGACGGTGGAGGCTTGCGGTGTGGATACTGAGATCTATGCCCGCAATGTCTCCTGGGAATGGTTCTCTGACATTGCGGATCTGCACTCCACCGGCGATCTGGTCGTTGCCAGGGTCATGGATGTTTCTTACAACGAGGAGCGGGATGTCTATTCGGTCACCCTCTCCATCAAAGAGGCATCTGAGAATCCCGATCGGGCAGCCCTGGAGAAGATCACTCCCAACTCCAACTATTTCGGTGTCGTTACCGGCGTGAAAGACCGCGTGTTCTTCGTCCGCCTTCAGGTGGGCGTCAATGCCAAGACTAAGCTCTATCGTTCCATCGACATGCCCAGCAGACTGGATACGGTCAGCTTCCGTGTCACCGGAGTCGATGAGGAAAACGGCATTGCGCTGGGCTTCATCACCAGAATCATCAAACGCCATACCAGATTGAGGTAACCTTATGAAATACTCTCCCAGCAGCCGAGATGCTCTTGACGCTCACTGCAGGGAGGTCATCCGGTCCTGCCTCAACATTGTGGAGCAGCATGGTGACACCTATGTCGCCATCCACAAGGACGACGAGATTGACTGCGTCGTCCTTGTCTCCATGATTCGAAGCTATCCCATCATGTCCATCATTGTCGCTGATAAGATCCTGTTCGCAGACATCAATGCCGATCAGATGTATGGCGTTGCGAACGAACTGAATCTGGACTCGGTCACAGGTTGGCACTCCGTCTTCCTGGCAGATGACAGCATGATCTACATGTTCCGGCAATGCCTCTGGCTTTCGATGAATCTGACCTACGAAGACCTCCTCGCCATGCTGAAAGAATGCATCAGCGAATACAAGCGCGGCAAAGGCCGCCTTACTACCGGTGATCATCTGACTAACCCGGTCGCATGACACCCACGAACAGAAAGGATCAAGATCCATGAAGGAAAAAATCACTTCCTTGGTGCTTGTTCTCGTCGTTGCCATGTCCATGACGGTGGGAGCAAGTGCAGCATCGTACATTCCGGACGATGTGACCTATCAGAATCTCAACGGGCAGCAGCTCGCGATCAAGACCTATACGCTCCTGCCCGACCAGGACCCTGCTGATCTCTATGAAGAGGACTTCGAGCATGATGGATTCCTGTACTCCATGGGTGACATCATCAAAGAAGAGCAGCACTTTCAGGAAGAGAATCTGCACACTGAGGTCGTCACTGTCACAACTGCCAGTAAGAACCTCGAAGATATCCTCGCAGAGCTGAAGCCCACGATCGAGTTCGACGATGGCATTTCTTCCGGTACTCTGTCTCTGGACCATAGCACGATCAAGACGGAGGCAGCCGGCTACAAGAGCAGCTCTTACACTGTCACCGCAACCAAGAACTACACCGGCCTCGACCGAAATGATTCTTCCTACATCGATAAGACCGTAGAGAAGAATGGCAGAACTTTGAGCCTCTCCAATGTAACTTGGAGCGTTGAGAGTACTGCTTTGGTCGGCGATGAGCTCGTCCCGGCAACTTACTCTGCGGTAGCCACCTATTCGGGCTCTGCCAGTTCTACCGTCGCAACTGGCTATATTACGACCGCCGAATACAAAGGCACTGTCGTATCCTCTGGTATTTCCAGCATTCTCTATACCGTAACCTACCTGGGCACCAAGATTGAACCGACGAAAGCGGAACCCACCTTCAAAGGTGCGGTCTTGGTGATCTCCATTATCGGCGGAACCGCTCTTTTGGCCGCACTGTTGTTCCTCGGCCTCACGCTTCGTAAGAATACTACAGTCTACAAAGCAACAGGCAAAGGCAACGAATATGAAAAATGCGGCCGGCTTCATCTGAAGGCCAAGAATCCCGAGCTGCGTATTGACCGCTTGAAGGATATTCCTGAAGGTGTGATTGCAATCGAAGTGGATCAGGCAGTCGCAAAGAAGCTCTTCGGCCAGACCATCGCCATCCGTTGCTATGACAATACTGTCGAGCACACCGTTGGTGAGGTCAACGGTTCGTACTGGTTCAAAGTCGATATTGGCTCTCAGGAAGGTGAATCCAATTATGAGGAGGAACCTTAATATGAAGCTCAAACGACTTTTGACCTTGTGCTGTGCGCTGAGTATGGCACTCGGCATGGTGACTTTCGTTAGTGCCGCAGACTATTCCTTCAAAACCTCTCCTGACCCTGTCTATTACGGCAGCACGAACTACGAGGATCTCTACGACGCTGAGTATCGTTACGGCTCACGCAATCAGATCGATTACGACATCCCTGAGATCCAATACGGACTCAGTCAGGAATTTCTGGAAAGCTCCCTCAATAATCCCTACCTGAATGGCAACACACAGTACGGCTTTGGCGGGAGCAGCTCGAATACGCAGTACCCGGAGTCCGACTTCGGTAGTTCCAGTATCATCTCCGACGGTGGTACGATCGTGATGCCGTATGAACCCTCTGTCACCTTGAACGATCTCAAGCAGAGCGATGGCAGTATCGGCCAAGTCTCCATTGACCGTGTCGGGCTGAATTGCAAAGTGTATGAAGGCGCCACCGACAGTTCCATGTCTAAGGGCGCCGGTCATTACAGTTCTTCCGGCCTCTACACCGGGAATGTTGGCTTGTTCGGCCACAACAGAGGGAACCATCCCTACTTCGGAAAGCTGAAGAATGTGAAGGTTGGGGACATTGTTAAGTACAAGACCGCAATCGGCACGAAGACCTACAAAGTGACATTCGTTGGTGCGATCTCCTACACCGATTTCTCTTACCTCAATGAGATGGGAGATAATCGCATCACCCTGATCACCTGTATTGCTAACCAGCCCTCTCTGCGCCTGTGTGTGCAGGCCGTAGAGATTCGATAAACCATTGGAGGAAAACCATGAATAGTAAAAAGCCTCGCAATCGTGAGAATCGCACCCGATCCATTCCCGCAGAAGCTACCGTAACCGTCCATATGCTTCTGCCGCGCTCCGCTTATGAGGAGATGCGTCAGCTTTTGAGTGAACACAAACTCTCCAAAGCGGATATCCTCATGGCAGGCATCGCAGCCTGCTCGAATCAGAAAGTCGGCTGAAGAACATGCGTAGAGAGTGGCTGGAAAACTATCTTCTACGAGGTGACTCACATGAAAAAGCGTTTCATTTCATTCCTTTCCGGCATGGTTGTCGGCGCAGTCATGTTTGGCGGCAGCGTTGCATACGCTTCCGGCATTCTTGCCGATCTCAGCAACAATCAGATTTTTGTGGATGGCACACTTACCCCCATGGAGGCGTATGTGATCAACGGCCACAATTATGTGAAATTGCGTGATATTGGCCAGGCTGTCGGTTTTAACGTCTTTTGGGATGATACTGCCAAATGCGTCCAGGTCGAATCGGACAAGCCCTATACTGGGATTGCGCCTACAAAGCAAGAGGGAGAGAAGACAAGTGGCCAACTCCACCAGACTGATGTTGATGCCATAAAGAAGGATGTCGTTACCCGTACCAACACCCTGCGGCTTAATAAGGGAGTTGCTGTATTGAAGGTTAATAACCTTCTGATGGATGCGGCTCAAGTCCGCGCAGATGAGATGGCGGCTAGTGGTGCTTATTCTCACACTCGCCCCGATGGACGCAGAAGCAATACCGTTACAGATAGCCGACGCACCGGCGAAAACATCCACTGCATCACAGAACTGTACCTCGAACAACAGCACAAGACTTTATCTGATGCCGTCGTCAATCTTTGGTCGAATTCCAAGGGCCATGCGGATAACATGCTGAATGCTCGCTACGGCGAGATTGGCGTTGGTTTAGCGCGTGGCACGGACAGTAATGGCTTGGCGTGTTGGTACTGTGTGCAGGTCTTCCTCGTAGACGGATGCGAGGTCACATGGGTGGACGTTCCCGCAATAGGCTAATCAATGATTGCCTCTGCGGTGGATCAATCCATTCCAAAATGGTCAGTTCGAAAAGTGAATCATTCGACGAAGCAGGTTGAGGAAACTCAACCTGCTTTTCTTGTGTTACAAATGAAGGAGATCTCTTATGAAATCAATCAAAACCAGACTTGTCTCAGCATTCTTGCTGATTATGACAATTCTCAGCCTGTTTCCAACCACAGCATTCGCTGCAACCAGTACGGGCACAGGCATTAAACCCACCAGCAACACGAATTATTGGACAACGCGGCTTCTCCATGACGGCACTCCCTACAGCTATAAGCCTCCCATGGCCGCAGGCAAGCTGTTGTACTGCCTTGACCGCGGCTACGGCTACCGCTGGGGCACTGCCAGCTTTCTGAACAGCTACACCTATACCTCCGCCACCGGAGCGGACGCGGATACCGTGCTGAAAACGGCGCTGGCGCAGAGCGGCATGGGTGAACTGGATGCCCAGCAGCTTGAAAACTTCAAATGGATGATGACGTTCATTTCGGACTATAAGGGTGACATCCCCGGCAGCCTTTTTATGGCTGCGCAGACGTATGTGTGGGATCACCAGACCTTCAAGGGTGAGGGCGATGGTGACATCGATGGCGGTGGTTACGCCAACGCTGATACCTATGAAATGTACATGGGCTATATCGATTGGATGTTGAACCAGAAGGCCAAGGAAGACGCAGAATTCCAGAAGCAGATCGAAGAATACGCTGCTCAGGGCATCGTCGCTACCGTTGTCGAAGATGATGCTGCCAAATGGGCGGTCTACGCAAAGTCCAGTGTCAAGGGCCGACAGTCTTTCTTTAACTACTACGCGCCGAGAAAGCTGGTTACCAACACTCCTGGCGATGAACCGGATCAGCCGCCTGCGGGTGACGCTGACATTACTTTAAAAAAGGTAGCCGCCGGCACCACCCGCGGCCTGGACGGCGCTAAATTTAACGTCTACCGCAACGGTCAGATCGTTGGTAGTGATGTGACGATGAATGGCGGCATCATTGAAGTCAAGAATGTCACAGAAGGCCTGTGGTCCTTTGTTGAGGTTGAGGCCCCGGAGGGCTTCTGTGCGGACTCCACGCCCCTCAGCGTCTATGTCGATACCACTGATGGCGACAAGCAGTATACCATTGTGGCAGAAAATTACGCACTGCCCAATATGAAGATCATCAAGCGCGACGCCATGAGCGGCAAGCCGATTGCCGGGACGGTGTTCTCCATTAAGTCTGTCACGGGCAACTTCTCCACGTCCGTTACTACCGGCACGGACGGTTCCGCAACGCTCTCGGCCATTCCTGCAGATGTTTATGTAGTACGGGAAGAATCCGTGCCAGAGCCGTACATTGTGAGCAATACGGAGCAGACCGTGGCGCTGCGCCCCGGTAAAACCTCCGAGGTCACCTTTGTGGACTACGAAAAGCCCGGACTTGAAGTTTTGAAGAAAAACATTGCCAACGGAGAGCCTATCGAGGGCGTCACTTTCCGTATCGAGCAGATCGACGGCAGATTTTCTACCAGCGCCACGACCGATAACCATGGGCGGATTTTCCTCGACTCTGTTCCTGTTGGCACATTCAAAGTAACGGAGATCAATGTTCCCAACCATGTCATTCTCTGCCCCATCCCGCAGAAAGTGGCATTGAAGCCCGGCGAAACCTCTACCGTCACCTTCTTCAACGCTCTCAAGCCCAGTCTGGAAATCCGCAAGTTGGATAGCGTCACCGGTGATCCCGTCAAGGGTGCCAAGTTCCAGATCTGGTATGGCAGCAACCACACCGACACCGGCGAGCTCAACGACCTCGGCACCTACTTTTCTGACGCAAGCGGAAAGATCATTCTCCCCGAAGTAAAAGATGGCTGGTACAAAGTAACGGAATTGGAGCCGGCGTCCGGGTATGCCATTAAGGAGCCTGCCACACAGGAATGCTTCATCTCCGGTGGTGAGAGTAAAGTCCTGACCTTCGAGAACACGCCCCTTTCCGCCATCATCATCCGCAAGGTGGACAGCGAGAGCGGCCAGCCGTTGGAGGGCGCATGGTTCCGCGTCCGCTACCTCGGCGGCACCTCCGGCACTGGCGGTACTGTGGTCGGAGAGATCAAAACCTCGCAAAACGGGACCGCCATTTTAACAGGCCTCGCCGCAGGCACTTATGTCTGCGAGGAGATCTCCGCGCCGGACGGGTACGTCATCACCGACGCCACGGAAACCGTTTATCTCTCTGGCAAGGATCAGGACGTGATCACCGTGACCTTCGGCAATGATAAGATGGGTTCCCTCCTCATCGTCAAAAAGGACGCCGTGACCGGCGCTCCCATTTCCGATGTGGAGTTCCTTGTGACCGACTCGGACGGAAGTGTAATCGGTACGGCGAATGGCCGCTACGTGACCGACAGCGCAGGTACTATCCGCATTGACGGCCTGACTCCTGGCATGACGGTCATTGTAAAAGAGGTGCGCGCCAAGGATGGCTATATCCTCGACGATACCCCGCAGAGCATCAAGATCAAGCGAAACTCTGTCATGACGCTGGAGTTCCGCAACCAGCCCAAGGGCGGCGTGCTAGTTCGAAAGGTCGATGCTGCAACGAACGAACCGATCTCCGATGTTGAGTTCCTCGTGACCGACCCCGATGGAAACTTCATCGGCAATGCCAACGGCAAATATGTGACGGACAGCGCAGGTACTTTTACCATTACGGATGTTGCTCCCGACACCACACTCGTCATCAAGGAAACTCGTGCCAAGGATGGTTATATCCTGGACGATACCCCTCAGACGGTCAAGGTTAAGTCCAACGAAGTCATCACGGTGGAGTTCCGTAATCAGCCTAAGGGTGGCGTTTTGGTGAAAAAGGTGGACGCTGCAACGAATGAACCAATCTCTGATGTTGAGTTCCTCGTGACCGATTCTGACGGCAATTTCATTGGGAATGCCAATGGCAAGTTCATTACCGATAGTACTGGTACCTTCACCATTACCGACATTGCCCCTGGCACGACGCTTATCATCAAAGAAACGCGCGCCAAGGATGGCTATCTGCTGGATGATACTCCTCAGACGGTCAAGGTCAAATCCAACGAGATGATTACGCTGGAATTTCGCAACCAACCGCTCGGTGGGCTTCGAATCATTAAGCTTGATAGCGTCACGAAGAAGCCTCTGGAAGGGGTTCAGTTCCGCATCACCTACAGCGATGGCAGCTTTGTGGCAGATGAGGGCGGTAAGCTCTCTTCCAACGGCCTTTATATGACTGACGCAAATGGCGAGATCCTCATCAGAGATATTGTCGGCACACTTGTTGTGACGGAAGTGAAAACGATCCCTGGCTACACCATCGACGAAGCCACAAGAAGCCAGACCATCGTTGTTAACCCCGACGATCTTCAGACTCTGATCGTATATAACGTCCCTGCGGGCGGCCTGCAGATTATCAAGTCCGATGAGGACACAGGAGAGCGGCTCGGTGGTGTCAAGTTCGAGATTCGCAAAATCAATGGTGAAATCCTCGGGACCTATACCACCGACCGCGACGGCGTCATCAGTATCCCCAACGCAGAGAGTGGCTGGTATACCATCGTTGAGCGCAAGGCGAAAGACGGATACGCACTCGATACTACGCCCGTCAATGCATGCGTCAAGGATGGCGAGACTACGACGGTAGAGATCACCAACCAGCGCATGGCCTCTATCATGATCCACAAGATCGATGCAGCGACTGGTGCAGGCATTTATGGTGTCAAGTTCGTGCTCTATGATTCTGGGAAGAACCCGATCGGCGAGTACACAACGGATCAGGACGGCTACATCTACATTGATGATGAGCTGGTACCCGGAAAGTACTACCTGCGTGAACTGGAGGCGGCGGATGGCTATATTCGCGATGAGCAGTATAAGACCGTCTATGTCGAACGTGGTAAATGCGCACAGATCGAGTGGGAGAATAGTGCTGTGACGGGTCAGATCCAGATCCGGAAGTATAGCTCGGAAGACAACACCGTCACAGGTCAGCTTGCTGGCACCCCGTTGGAAGGCGCTGTGTTTGAGATCACGCAGGCCCGCTCTGGCAAGGTTGTTGGCTATATCGTGACAGACGCGCGTGGCGTTGCCGCTTCTGGCCCCCTGCCTCTTGGCCGCTACTTCGTGACGGAGGTGTCCGCACCGAAGTATTATCAGCTGAGTGGCGAGAAGATGGAAGCTGAGATCGAGTATCCCAGTCAGATCATCAAACTCTCCGCCTACAATAAGCCCGCGACCCTAGGCGTGACCATCAAGAAGAGCGGCAACTATGAAGTGCAGTCCGGTCAGACCATGAGCTATGACTTCTCCGGTATTGCCAATACCTCCAATGTCGCGCTCAACCACTTCTTCTGGCATGATCGCATTCCTACGGATGCGACGCGTGCGCTCAGCATCAGCACGGGTACCTACAATGCGCGCCTGTACTATAAGGTCACCTTTAAGACCAATCTCAATGACTACCGGACTTTGGCCAGTAACCTGCTGACCTCCAACAACTATTCCCTGAGCCTGAATGCCGCTACGCTGCGGCTCGTGCAGGGCGAGTATGTTACCGATGTCCGCTTCGAGTTTGGCACGGTGCCCAGCGGCTTCTCTTCTGTTGTGAAGCCTACCATGCGTGTGCAGGTGCTTGGTACCGTGAGCAATGGCTACCAAATCATCAATCGTGCCGATGTTGGGGGCCAGTATCTCAATGAGTGGCAGACGGCAAAGACCACCTGGGTCACTACCGTCCGTCGCTTCAATACCACGCCGCTGCCGAAGACCGGATATTGATCTCGAGAGAGGTCGTTTCCTATAACCCCCGCCAGCCCCGGAGCTTACGCTTCGGGGCTGATCTTTTGAACATGAGGAGAGTATTATCATGAGCAAGTTTTTACCTATTGGTACCAAAGGTGAGCTGCTGAACAGCGACATGATCGCCCGCATCATTCCCAAGGAAGATGGCGGATGCATCATCCTCACCAAAGATGGTCAGCACTTCCACAGTGAGATCGACCTTCACGACGAAGTCAATGACTACAACTCCATTCGTGCCATCATCCCTTGCCAGGGCGTCAGCGCTGTCTATCTGGATGATGATGGCGACAGCGAAATCTGCCCCTGCGCTTTTGTGATGCTGATGTCTGACGGCAAAATTGAGCCTTTCGTCTTTGCAACGGACAAAGACATCGAGCGAATCGCCAATAAAGGCCATACCGGTTTTACCGGATTCGTTCCAACCAAGTAAATAACGAAGGCCGCTGCTCCGGCAGCGGCCTTCTATTCCAAAACAAGTGGAGGAATATCAAACATGGGCAGATTTATCAACCTTGGTATCGCGATTGTCAACACCAGCTACATTATCCGTGTGGAGATGGAATCCGATGGCAGAGCGGAAATCTATATGTCCGATGGTACGATGTTTCGCTGCGATCACTTCGATGCCTCCCAACTATATGGCACAAATGAAAAGAAAGAGGGTGCGACCTCGTTGCATCTGCAAGAGGAACTCCGATATGACCAATCACACTCCATGTCTACTTGATGAAGCAGCAACCTTCATGAAAGTACAATACCTCTCTTACCTGCGGTTCCTGTCCACTGACGGTCGATCCCGTTTAGCAGCATTTCTTGAGACTTTTGATGCAGCAGAATACACACTTTTCCAGTGGAATGATGCCATTGAATACTTGAAAGCTGGAGTGAAACAGCAGACTGCGCAGGTGGCTCGTGCACAACTCCTACGCGCCCTTAGAACCACCTGATGGCTCTATATCAATATTGCATAGGAGGACATGTTCAACCAAACACCCAGAACTGGCATTTCCATCATGTGCGCCCACTATTTCTATTCGGACGAAGGAGGATCAAATATGCCCTGGATTATCAGCAATGGAAAAAGCTATGTGGAGATTATCGGCAACAATCAGATGATCACCACTGCCTATATCGATCGCGCGCATACATTCAACAATAAGAAGACGGCAGAGAAATACTGCTCTTTGCTGCCAAAGGCGATGAAAAACCTGAAGTATAAGGTTATCTTCATCTCAAACCCCGATCCCAAAAATCCTGATCTGCAACTGGAGCTACTGACGCCTGAATTCTACCTGACACGGCTGAAGAATTTCAGTGATTTCATTCACACCATCCAATGCCAGAGAGAAACACTGGTGACCGGCCAGCGGAAGGCGGAGCTGGAGATTGAAGACATCGAGCACGCAGCGGAGTTCTATAACCTGGATGCCTCACATGGATACCAACTCTATAAACTTCTGCACGATGCCCGTGTGCGCCGGCGCAAGTGCAAGAATGCAATCGCTTGGATCGATTTCATCTTAGAGCAGCGCCCTGAGCGGTTTGTGGAGAACGATCCATCAGCTCGCATTGTGGGAACGCGCTCCCGCGATTATGCGCCACGAGCCCTGCCTGAACTCTTTGAGTGGGAGAACGAAGGACAGACCAATATCTCGGTCAGTTAATTGTCGGCACCAATGGACAGAAGCCCTTGAATATGGTATTCTAAGCGCAAGAAAACATCAGTTTTTGCAGTATTTAGCTGTACCGTGACCCGTGGAATAGGGGGCTTTTATGAATAACCAGGCATACGATGATACAGCGACTCGGAACCCGAGAAAAGCATATACTGACTATGAGAACAGTACTTATACTGTTGTTTCGAAGGTGGCTTATTTAATCGGAGTCCAAAAGCGCATTTTTGAAAACGAATATGAACCACCAAAGATGGAATGGTATGAGAAATTACACGCAGACAAGAATGCCCGCATCGTGCGCAACCTCTGCATGATTCGAACGGCTTTGGAACTCAATTTTAAAGCCATCAATAACCGTATGCGTTTCGATATGTGCAATCTCCACTCGCTTCCAGAGTATGTTCCGCAGGATAGCCTGAACGAACTCTTGCAGGATGGTATTACGATTGTTAGATCCAGAGCTTTGCCTGCCGAGTATATTGTAGATATCAATAAGCATATCAGCAACCGCATTAACAACTGCAAGTCGCTGTTTCCATTATGGCTGAAGTGGGAATATGTCCGGAAGCTCTTCCTCATGCCGGATGGCCTCAACAAGAAGGGCATCAAGGCAGCAGCGGCAGATTATTACGCCAACAAAAATAAGTACCCGTACCAAGTCTATATCAATTGGTCCTACATGGACTCTGGCAACATCCTCTACAATGACAAGAAGTTTGTTTCGCTTCTATATGAAGCCAATGAGGATTATTTCACAGACTTGAGCAAAGTGTCTGATGCCGGTAACCTCACAAAGGCTGGTATATACAAGTTCCTGGACAAGAGTGAGCGCGTCGTCGTTGTGGTGGATTGTGAAAACTCCGATCCCTACAAACTGTACGCAACCTTGAACAATCTTAATCAGGAAGCACTACTCAATAAGATTTGTAAAATCATCCTCTATGATGATATTCATACCACATCGGCGTGGAAGATTTTGGAGCGCTTCACCCAAATTCCAATTGAGCATGTCCTGATCGAACGCATCAAAGAAAACAAGTCACTTGTTGACATTCGTTTGACCACCGGGACCTGCCGTGAGTATTATCAGAACAATGTGGACTCGTTCATTCTTGTATCCAGCGACTCCGACTATTGGGGTCTGATTTCGGCAATGCCTGAGGTTCGGTTCTTCGTGATGGTAGAAAGCGAGAAATGCAGTCCGACCATCAAAAATGCGTTGATCAATGCCGGCATTTCTTATTGCTATATCGACGATTTTTGTACTGGTAACAGTAATGATATCAAGGTTGCGGCAGTACTTCGCGAGGTTCGCCAGAAACTCGACCAGGCATTTCACCTTAATGTTCGAGATATTCTGGATGAGGCCTGTAGGGCGACCAGAGCTGACATGACGACCGCAGAGAAGAACCAATTTTATGACAAGTACATTAAAACCATGCATGTTGATATCTCTCCCAACGGGGAAGCAACGATCGTGCTTGGAAAATAGTCCCGCATATTGGAACGAGAGGCTTTGACCCTCTCGTTCTATTTTGTTGCTATTAAACCAGCAGTTCAATGACAACTTCAAAAAACAAGGTTATCATGATATCAACGACAAGAACAAGGAGTGAGCGATATGAATCTCAAAGAAGCTTTCCGCTTTCAGAATAAGCTGCAGTCCATGATGACCGATGCGCAGAGCATCCTCGGCAACAATGGCAATATCACCAAGGTGCAGAACACCTATCTCCGCCACAAGGTCATGGCAGAGGCAGAGGATGAGGTCACTATGGAGGCCCCCTCCACCGAGTATAGCGAGAATATCACCGAGATGGCAGAGTTCCTGCTGTTCCTCCTGGACGAGCGGGAAAAGTTGAGCGCCGCAATCCATCAGGCGAAGGTATCTCTTCCTCTTGGCGCTGGCCTGGATGGTGAAGTGAGCCTCAATGGGAAGCGCCAGGAGATTGCCACTCTGCTCCGTCACATGGCCGGCCTGCGCAATGGCGAGGTTTTGATCTCTAACGGGGGAGTCGGCTATCGGTTCAACAACGAGGGAAATCAGGTCTCCTACCGCTGCGATGTCAAGCGTGTGACCACCATCAATTTCGATCGCAATAAGATCCGGAAGATGTGCGCTGATTTAAGCAAGAAGTCCGACGAGACCTCTGCCGCTCTGGATGCAGCGTTAGTTAACACCCCGGTGGAGTATGAAGCTCCGTTCGATGTGAACGAGACTTTCGCGGAGGCTTTTGAAGCGCATATGTCCGCATTAAGCTGACCAAGCCCCTGCGATTTTGCTCCGACTATCACGGATGCGGCAGAAGAAGAGAACGTGGCGACCGGTTCAGTTGCAGACGAACTATAGTGCTGCAAATTAAAAAATCCGCTCGGTTGATTCTGAGCTCCAAAAGAAGACATGATCCGTCTTGTTAACGGATGCTACGAACCGTCTTCCCATCCATCAGCGCCCAACGCTGTTGCACGATATCGTGAATACGTTACCGCCGAATCTCAACCTTGCTACCTCACATCTCCCTATTCTGCTGGATAAAGATAGATTTCCTATCTTGATACTGCTGGCCTTTGAGCCGTTCATACGTCGAGGCATGCTACCCCCGCTCCTCAGGGAGCCGGCGAGCGCATGGCCTTGGCAAAAAATGGTCTAAGCGATCTTGGCTCTCTGCCGTATCCGCGATAGTCGGAGCAGTTCTCCCATAAATAGAGGCGAGCAGCAGGCTTCGGCCTGCTGCTCACAAATCATCAGATTCAGTTGTGATGTCCGAGATACCAGGATGTCTTCCATCGGTACTTCGAACAACGCGCCGAGAGCATACAGATTATCAACGGAAGGCAGGCTCTTTCCTTGCTGCCATTTGTAGATCGCCTGCGGCTCCTCGAAACCGAAATAGGCCTGCAGGTCGCGGACACTCATCCCGCGCTCGACGCGAAGACGGATGATGTTCTTTCCGGTCGCAATCGGATCAATGACCGGAAACTGCTTCGTGTTCATGGCAATCGCCTCCATCTAAAGAGTCTTCCCAAACGGGAGTATTCCAGAATACTGGAAGAGGCTTCAAAAAGCAAGAGCAAACGCAATTTTGTAAAGAAACTGTCACATAAGGAGGTCCAATCGTGAGTCGAGAATACAATGAATTCTGCTGCTGGACGATTGAAAAGTTCTCATTCTTCCACAACTACTTCGCAATCATCGATACAGCGGATTACCTTGCAGACCAGCTTTTTATCAAGCATCAGGTCAGAGTTGGGTTCGGCCCTGAGTTCGTGTGCCCGGATGCTCCCTATCGCGTCATCATGTGCAAGTGCCGCAAGCGTGATGTCGATGCTTTCCTGGCAGCGATCCGTGAATTGCCCAACAAGATGCTCCTGTGCGGGTATCCTGACTACCTTACATTCTGCGAGGATCTTAAAAAGAAAGTCCAAACCGTTCGAGACAATGGAGGTGTTCTCACCAATGAAACAGATGATACCACTCAAGAAGCAGAGCAAGAAAGCGCAAAAGGAGCAACATGCGAAGCAGCGCGGTAGCTGGTATGGTATTTGTCCCATCACAAGAACTGTGCCAAACGGTAAAGCCTATGACCGAAATCGAGTTAAACAAGAAGATCGAGAATTTGCTGACTGAGTCAGCTACCAGGCAACCATCCAGACGAACTGGCTCTGCGTATCGAAGAGAAATGCGCATCCGCAAGAATGACGCGCTCATGCGCATTGTCACAAGAAGGTATGTGCCTCATGCCGGTTATATCGATTACGGCTTTGAGGGTAACACGCTGCTCCATTCAGGGAAGTACATCAAGTATCCCAAGAACAGTAATTGCCAGCGGTGGATGAAACAGGAAACCAGCCGAAAGTTCCGGAACTGTCAGGATCTGCCCAGAAAGGGGAACTACTATCGGCGCCTTTTTGACTACTGGTGGACATTGTATTAACTATAGAGAGGATTCCTGCAGCAATGTGCGGGAACCCTCTCGTTTCTTAGTCTATATCTCTTTCAGGCGCCTGTAGAATGTTGATCTCGAACGGATACCGGTGCGATGCATGGCTTCTACTTCCGTTACTTTATGGTTGCGGAAATCCTCGGCGATTTGGCGGAACAGATTTGGATCGACCACAATCTTCTTCCGACCAGCGTATTTTCCGTTGTTCTTTGCCTGTGCGACACCTTCCTGGTGACGCTGCTTATTCTGCTTCGCTTCCATCGATTCCTGAACCATGAGCAGGTTTAGTAGCAGACTGCACTCCTCTTCAGAGAGCTGGTGCGAGTCTGTTTCATCCCAGATATGAGCGCCACTCCTCAAAATCTGAAGGAGAATCTTTCTGAGCTGGCGGCTGGTCTTCGCGATACTTTGAAATCCCTGAATCGAAACAAGGTCGGCTGGCTGGAGATCGGGCGGCAGGCTGTTGATCGATTCAAATGTGATAGTACGAGCAACTTCCGCCCGCTCAACGATCAGGTTATCGGTACCACAGCGCATATCCGTCCGGAGCAGCCACTCAAAGCGATCATAGTAATCCAGACCAACTGCTTCAAGTAGTTCCCAGAGATCTTCTCGACTTTCGCTGGGGGTACGCTCAGAAATGAAGTACGGCGTCATATTAACACGATAATATCGCTCAAGCCGCATGGACATATCCAGCCCGGGAATACCCTGGAAAATGGAGGACGGCAGGGTATCGATTACACTCCATTCAGGAGTGAAAACATACTGGAAGTTCTGATCATCAAAGCGCTCAAGATCAACTCGCCCCACAGCATACTTATTGCCGTTGCGGTCCACGGCATAGATTATGCCGCTGCTGCGGTAATAGGGCTTTCCCTGCAGGGGAAGCGTATATTCGTTTAGGCTTTGGTAATCATGCGTAACAGGCCTCATGAGCCACTCCTTTCCATGTCACAACTGGCGATATGCGTACATAAGGATCTTTTCATATCGTTGCTGCAGCATGACTTTATAGAAACGCTTACGCACCTCTGAGATCCCTTCCACTTCGTCAATAAGAGTATTGATTTGATTAAAATCAATGCGAGGAACAATTCGCTTTAGGGCATCATTGCAAGCCTCGAATTGCAAGCTGCTGATCACTTCAAAATAGGAACTTTTGCGATTCTTCACCTTGATGTGTGAGGTTGGGAACTTATAGATCCGTTGGTCAATTTCTTCCCCGGAGGAGAGTACGGCCTCCAGCTTCTCGTCCGTATTCAGCTTCGGGTAGAGGCTTGAGCCATTGTCATATACCGGGGCGATCCGGTATTGATTATCTTTCTTAATGAAGCCCCAGTTCCCACCATGCCGGTCAAAATTGCCGATCAAAGCATCCACGATGAACATATCCCAGAAACGGTCGATTGTCTCCTCGACATTTGTTGACTTCATATTCTCGCGCAGCATTGCGGTAATATCTTCATAAGTGTACTGATAGAGCTCTTTGTCCCTTTCCAGCGAGCTTTCGCCGACACCGTTGAAGGCAACAAGATCATCTTCGGGCTCTAAGAAATTTTTCATAACGACTACATTTTTGCCCTCATAAGTGCCAAGGAAGGTTTCCTGTACGGGAATGCCAAGTAGTTGAAAAATATGGCTTCCCAAATACTCAGAAACATAATTGAAGATCAAGCCCACTTCGGAATTTTTCTGAAACTTGACGATATAACGATACCCGTCAATAATGATTTCGAACTTCTTTTCTGCCCCAGAGAATAACACGGGTGTCTTTTCGTACTTGCTGTAATCTCTCATGATAGACCTCCGATTTTGATCTTCACCATTATTATATCCACAACGAGTGAAAGTGTCAATAGAGCTGATATATATTTTGATACGCTCATAAGCCGGCGAGTGTGAATCAAATGAAAAAGCCGCACCATGTAAATGGTGCGGCTTAGGAGGTAGTACTAACCGTGTCGAAATCGATGCGGTCAGTCTTTTTCACCCTTCCGGGTCTTATAGTCCGCTTCAATTGGCGCTTTCCAATCGGCACTCATAGGAGCTCCGCTTCTCATGCTTGTAATCGCGCAGCTGACCACTTCATAGTTCAGCCTTGTCCCCACGCTGTCGGAGTGGTAATTGACCGCGCGGTCTTCACTAATACCAAAATGCTTTGCCGTCTCGACGGCGTCAATATTGGCGCCGAGGAACAGGAATTCCCAACCATACTTGCTCTTCTCATGCTCGATCATCTGCTTAACACGAGCGCTATCATAGCGACGACTCGCATTTTCCATTCCATCCGTCGTGATGACGAACAGGGTGTGCGCCGGAACATCTTCCTCTCGCGCATACTTGTGGACGTTGCCGATGTGGTGGATTGCGCCTCCAATCGCATCCAGCAAGGCGGTGCAGCCGCGCACACAATACTCCCTATCAGTCATGGGCTTGATGTCTCGGATATTAACGCGGTCATGGATCACTTCGCTGACATTGTCAAAGAGGATAGTGGAGACCAGCGCTTCGCCGGGAGCTTTCTTCTGCTTTTCAATCATGGCGTTGAAGCCGCCGATTGTGTCGGACTCAAGTCCACTCATGGAACCGCTGCGGTCAAGGATAAAGACGATCTCAGTCAGATTCTTATTCATTGCAAATACCTCCAATAAATTATGGCTGTTTGGTGTTTCACCTTACAGCCATATCTTACTTTGATATTCGCTTCATTTGGTCGCTTGTTAAGCGACAATTCAATGAAAGGCGCAAGCAAGGATGCTTGCGCCTCTGGATTTCTCAGGATGTGTGATGTGCGTAAAACTCGCTCTCTGCAACACGAATCACGAAATTGTATTCCAGTCGATTTGCCTTGGACATGTCGATGTTATACCGCTTACTGACCTGACGCAAATAGGCAAAATACTCTTTGTCCTCACGAGTCAACGGAGACACCCAGCCTGTCCGTGAAGCATGATCTTCTACCTGACGCAGATACTCAAGCTCTTTTTGTTCCATCGCAGCACACCTCCGGAAAAGATAGCATATCAATCAGAGTTCCACCGACGAAAAGTCGCAGCACCTGATAACTATTATGCGCCAATCAGGCTTTGATCGAATGCAAACAGCGCCTCATTGATCTCAAACACGTTGTAGTTCCCTCGCTCGACAAAATACTCCACGATGATGTCGAATTTGCTGGAGTGCGACAGGGCAAATCCTGCTTTCGAGAGCATATCCTTCAATTCGTCAAGCGGCAATTCGAGTGCAAGCGCAAAGGCAATCACAGTAGGCTTTGATGGCCGATAGAGCTTATCCGACCGAATCTTTGAGAACAGCTTTCGATCAATGTTGGCCTTTTTATAGCACTCTGCATCCGACATACCACATTCATCAATCTTACGAAGCAGCATCTCGGAAAAGCTCTCGTCGATCTGCTTCAGAGCATCGTCTAGGGAAGCTGCCTTTGCTACCATAGGTGCAGCAGGGATAGGGCAGCTCTCTTCCGCTGCAAGGCTACGCAGCCGGCTGATCCGCTCAGCATAGCTGTCTCGATGCTCTTCGACATATCGGTCGTCTATGTAGGCGTTGATGTCCGCAAACAACTTGCTGCTGATCTGATACGCCTTGCGATCGAAGATGACGATGTAAACCATCATATCATTTTCAAGCAGATAACTGCTGATCGTGTCGATAGCTACTTTGAGTGCCTCATCCTTTGGATAGCCGAAGATTCCCGAAGAGATCAGAGGGAATGCGACCGACTCGCAACCATGCTCCTTTGCGAGCGCGAGTGACGTCTGGTAGCACGAGACAAGCTTGTCATGCTCCCCATACTGCCCACCGCACCAGCGAGGGCCAACCGCATGGATCACATATTTGCATGGCAGCTTATATCCCTTTGTTATCTTAGCACTACCAGTTTTGCATCCATTGAGCATTTCACATTCGGCCAGGAGTTCCGGGCCGGCGGCACGATGAATGCAGCCATCTACGCCGCCACCACCCAAGAGGGAACTGTTTGCGGCATTGACGATCGCGTCAACCTTCATTTTTGTGATGTCATTTCTTACGATCTGGAGCGGCATAAATGGACCTCCTGTGATAGCTGCCTTTTGAGTGATCAAACGGCGAGCTTCTTTGGCAATAGATATATCTTTTTATCATCGAAGCAGATTAGCTCGGTACGGTTATAGATCTGGATCATCTCATCCATCTTTTCCATGAACATCCGTGTGCCAGGATTGCCTATGGAAGCGAACCGGTGTACGGCATCCTTTTCCATATCGAGAGCACTCTTCTTCAAGTGTATCCCGCCATCCTGAAGGAATTCATCAACTGGCCCCTCTTTTACAAGAGGGATACTTCCAATGAATTTCCCGACTGCATTTCCTGCCGTGCCGATACCTTTCATGACATTAGCATCTACTGCTGAGTTACTCAGCTTCTCTAAATAGTGTGAGCTCTCCTCAAACAAATCGCGGTAAGCGTCCGACATCTGCTGCAGTTCATCCCGAATCCCAGAAATATAGGATTCTTTGAAATTGCCGCTGAGCATGACCTCCATGAGAGACGACAGTGAGAATGTATAAAGGGACAAGCGATAGTATTTGAATTCCTTCTCCAAAGAGGCGAACGCCTGCTTTACGCCAGCCTGTGTGACGATATGCGGCTTCTTCCCAATCGACTCAACGATCTTCTTCTGATAACCAAGCATGTTTTTGCGTGCGCGATTCTGGTAGGTAAGGACTTGATTATGATTGCCGCTGACAAAACGTTCATTGTCCCAGTTGTCCTTATACTTTTTGATGATGCTCATGAGACTTTCAACATCCGCTTCTATCTCAGATTCCTTTTCGATTTCAAGGAACGAGATGATCTGCCTCTGCATATCCTCAATTTCCCCAAGTTCCTGTTCGATTGAGAATAGTGCGACCGCCATCATCATAGTGGCGGGATTGAATGCTGCCGCTGTCTGTGTGGTAGCGGTAATTGCTCCTGCTTCCTGCAGCTGAACCATTTTAGACGCTCCATCCGCAGTTTTGAGTGAGGCCCAGAAGTTTCCGTTCTTTGCCGCTTTCAGTACATCACCGACACCAGCGTTGGCTATCGTATAGAGTCCATCCGCTGCGATGCTCGTCGTCTGCGTAACAGTATTCAACGCAGGGATGAGCGAAGAGACTCCAGCACCAAGCGTAGAGAGTTCCGCAATAGGAACGCTTAACACACCGCTGCTGTTCAGAGCAGTCCTTGCATCCGCCAAGAGGCTTTGGGTAATATCCAATAATGCCCCCGTATCACCGCCAGGCTGAGTCTCTATAGCGGTATTCGTATTGATGATCTCTCCCATGTCTTATCCTCCTCAATCGATTGAGAGTGTTCTCATTAGAGTCGTTGCTTTTTTCGCGGATTGGAAAAAGGCCATGTGGGAGCGGTCGCATACAATATTGCTTTACACGACCGATGCCCCGAAGGGCATTAAAGACAGCTTGGCCATTTTGAAGCATTGCTTTCCGATTGGAATGCCAAGGATTGTGATGCACCAGAGACAGCCCAGAATGCAGTATCCGATTGCCATCTCAAGGCCAAAGAAAATGATCCAAATTAGGTTGACGAGGAAGGAAAAGCCTCCACCGCCATACACAACTTCTTTCCCAAACGGGAAAAAGGCGAGACTTGCGAATTTGAAGCATTGCAGGCCAACGGGTATGCCGATGATGGTGATGCACCAAAGACAGCCGGCCAGTACCCAGGCAAGCCCGCCGATCAATCCTCCAAATAGGAACCAAAGAATATTTCCAATCGTAGACATAGTTGTCACCTCAATTTCTCGCTATTTCGCATCCGTTGCAAGCTGTCGCTCGATCCATGCCATCAGCAACCTCACGATGCGTTTCTGCTCATCCTCCGTCAGCTCACGCCCTATCGGAACATGATACCACTTGTTTAAGCAGCTGCGACAGCAGCAGGCGCAGGCATGCTGGGCAATAAACACTGGATGCCCGCGCATCGGTGTCTGTTTGCCGTCATTTGGGATGATCGCCGGCGCAAGCCGCATTCGGATGAAGTCGGCCGCATGATGCTGAATGGTTTCCATGCCCTTGCCCATTATGTACTGCCTGTCCTTTTCACTCAAATGGAACTTTGCGCGGAAAGCAGACTTTTGTAGGCGTAAGAGTGTTTGCTCAATGGTTGACATGTTGCTCACTCCAAGACCTTCAGTCCCAACTCTTTCATCTTGCGAATGATATCTTTCTCATCCATCATTCCCTCTGGAGATGATGCCTCCTGACCAGGGAATGCTCCGATACCGCTAAACTTAGCTGCCAGCTCATCCGGTTTCCAACCGCAGGTACACCACAAGCGGCTTCCATTGTGATACTGCACGATGAGCTGCATAAGAGTATCTTGCTGCTTTTCCGTCAGGCGGACACCTACCTCGCACAATTCAATCAGCACATTCTGGATCATATCCGTTGTGCGCAGATGACCAACATTCTCGGCTCGCCGATGAAACCGCATAATCTTTTCCGCCTCTGTACCGCTGTACTCTGCCAGCAGGGCAGAATAAGTGGCGGGGACTTTCTTGTAATAATCCAAATTGAACCGCTCGTTCAAATTGGGAAAAGAAAACTCGTTTAATTTCTTCCCGCGATTCTCATTCGGATAGGTTTTACGTTGTTTTGGGGCGCACTCCATCGCCGTGGACTTCAGGTTCCCAATAAAATCTGCGAGTGATTTCTCCTCTACAGATGCTGTTGGTTCCGCATATGAGAGAAAATCATCGGGGACACAATAGGGGCGATCATCGCGCTCGTCCATCAGTGCATAGAAGGAAAACATCTTACCATAGCCAGCACCAATCAATTCTTTTGATACGATGTGCCGATCCAGATCATTGTGCGGTTCTTCCGTGTACAGTTCTTCAATCTCATAAACCCAATAGGGTTGCACCTCTCGACGGACAATAGAGGAAAAGGCGATAAGATCGCGTCGATGAATCCGCGGCACATCGCTTTTTAGCTCCTGATAAACCGACCATACATCGCGAAGGGCGATGGTGCCATATAGATTTGCACAGGCGGCGAATAGAGAATGGAGGAAAGCACATGTTTCCGTTGATAAACCCGCCTGCATATATAGCCGGTTTAGAGATTTCTCCGATAGTGGTTTTGGATAGGACATATACCGTTCCTCCGCGTCCAAGGTTCAAGCTTTATTCGTACTGTGCTGCGATCGACTTGACGTGCTCCGCCATCTGCTTGACTACATCATCAGGCCCAATGACCTTCGCCGCCGTCTGAAATCCGCAGAGCCACGCAAAGAACTGTGGGCTGACGATCACATCTGTCCATACTGTAAAGTGATCTTTTCCATCCGGGACTAAGATCACATCCCGCCCGAGACGGTCGAGTACGGCGCCCACGAGATGATTTTCGAAACGGAGATGAACCTTGACCTCCTCGCCGGTGAACATGCCGAATGTCTTACGCGCATAGACGGCCATATCGAGCGCCTCGTAAGCGTCCTGACCATCTCGTTCTTCATCCAGAACGGTGATCTTTTCCATCTTATCGACGCGGTAGTGTTTGATGATCCCTGCAGCAGAATCAAAGGCCACCATGTAGTAGTTCTCATCGTCCCATGTCATTGCAAATGGGCTGACAACATAATAAGCTCCACCATGTCGGTACACGCGCTCCTTGGCGACATTATACTCGAAATACAGGAACCGGATCTTCCGATTACTTGAGATGCCGTTATGAATCTCATCGACATTATAGTAGATGGACTCATTCATCGTCTTGATCCTGTTCTTCACGAATACCTGCCGGTTGAGCAGTTGTGCGCTATGAATGCTGGCCAGCTTCTCGATTTTCTTGATCAGGGACAGCGTCTTCTTATGGGTAATAAATTTCGAGGATTGGACGCTATCCACGAGGAGCTTGAGTTCCGGCAGTTCAAAGTCCCGACTTGCTATATAGTAGCCGTGATTGTTCCCCTCAGATACCTGGATGATGTCCAAGCCAAAATCCCGCAGAGCTTCAATATCACTATAGATCGTCTTGCGCTCTGCGGTAATATCGTGGGACTTCAGGTAGGCAATGATTTGGCTGGTGGTCACGGCATGCTCTTCGTCCGAGTTTTTCAGCAGGTACTCCATGATGTAGATAATCTTCAGCTTCTGAAATGAGGAGCGAGGCATATGTTCATCATCCTTTCAACTCGGTCAAGCCGTTTTCTGCAAGGCAATGATATCATAGCATAAAACCTGTCCAATAGAAAGGACAACCTTTGATAATGTTTATTTGTATCGCAAAAAAGAAAGCCATGGGTTGAGTACTCTCAGATATCCAACCCACGGCTTTATATGATTATCCAATATTGCATCGTTATCCGGATGTTCCTCGAGGCTGCTCTCTTTGGTCAAGTAGTCTAAAAGAGCCAGCTGTGTTTTCGCTTCTGCTCAAGCAGTACACGCTCCGCTCTTTGGAGTATATCTGGAGAATAGGCTTCAGATAGCAAATTCAGTTCTGACCTCAGTTCTCCATGCGATATGCGAAAGATGAGTTGCCTGCCATAGAGTTGCTCAGCCGCCGTCACCTGCTCCACATGATCCGAATCAAAAGGCTTCGCTTGTACTCGCTCAATACAGGTATATAGATCATCGGTAAGCGGGTAGTCATTCAGATCTGAAAGAAGAGAGAGCCCATTATCAAAGATCGGACAAAGGCGAAATTCCTTTGTTTCTTCATTCCGCAATACAGCGAGATTGTTTGTGTGGCGATCTTCATTGAGCGTCAGGCAGTCCAATTCAAGGATAGCGGTAAGATATGCTCCCACACCGGTTAGCTTTGTGACGCGCTCAACAAAATCAACCGTGTAAGCGATTCGAGCCGCAGGAGAGTCAAATTTTGTTAGCGCCTGAGCAAGCCCGCGACCTTCATAGGCGCGATGGAGCCGTTCAAATGGAATCAGCATTTCATCTTTGCGCATGAAGTCACGGCTGGAGCATCCCGGTATTACTTTATCGTTATAGTGAATGAACACTGGTTGATAAACCACGAAATCATCCGCATTTGACCATGTGAGCAAACGTGAAACGATTATTTCCGAGAGTGCTTCGTATCCCATGTGGTCCGCTTTATACCAATTGCCTGACTGCTTCCATTTGGGTTGGTCACCCTTTGAGGTATGGCCTTCGCTCATAATTCTATCCGCGCTCGTAAAATCAATGACTTGCATAAATGATCTCCTTCCTCGGAAGATAACGAAGTCTTAACCACATTTCGTCATCAGCTAAACGACCCTTCGTCTTTTCTACGATCTTCAACGGATCATAATCCGTTAGATCCATTTCTTGAAGCAGTTCCTTGCAGTTGCCGCGTGTCTGAGGAAAGCAGCGATCCCGTAAGAAATTTTCAAAGTCATTCCAGGTTGGGTGCTCCAGCACACCGAATGCACGATGCAGAATGTCATCCGTTTTGTTCTGGATGACCACCTTTTGGTCAAGGAAGTCTACATCAATAACCGTACAAGGCTGCCTTCTGAACATATAAGTGATGCGCATTGTGCAGCCATCGCCTGCGGCTGTGTTTAGGTATCGCTCAACCGTTTGACGAGAGAGCCCAAATGTCCTTGCCAGTTCCTGCATGGATGTGCCGGCGTTGCGCATAGCCCTCATTTTGTGGATATCTTCGTCGGCTATTTTGCGTTTCCGGCCAGCGTTGCGTGTGTTCTTCTTCCTATATTCTGCAGCGATCTTGCGAAGTGTGGCCTCATCGTCAGTACCGAACAGTTCTACACATAGCTTTCTATAGTCCATTGTTCTCTCCTTCACATTGAATATATGCAACTAATTTAATTTTGATACATTATAGCATAATCTGGTCAACGTGTCAAATTTCACATGACCACGTTACAAAACTCTGTATTTCTCTTCAAGAGCTATTGCATTTTGCGTGCAATAGCTCTTTTCACATCTGTTCACAAAAAGTTTACAAATTTCTTTTCGAAGCGACGGGGGGTACCCCCCTGTTTTTTGAGTGAACTCTAGTAGAACGCAAAAAAGGAGATGACCATTTTGAAAAAAAGAAAGACCCGAGCCCAGCGCAGTAGATCCTTCCGCTGCCCCCATTGCGGAGCTGCCATGATCTTGAGACCAGCAGCGGAGATCTACCGCGACTGCCAGAACGATCGGAAACTCTATGTCTGTCACAACTACCCCGCGTGCAACACCTATGTGGCAGCGCATCCCGGCACCAATCAGCCGATGGGCGTGCCGGCGAACGGAGACCTCCGGAACCTGCGCATCCAGGCGCACCGGAAGTTTGACCGCATCTGGCAGACCGGGATCATGACACGAGAGACTGCCTACCGCTGGTTTGCGGACTCCTTTGGATTGAGTCTGAAGGATGCCCACATTGGAATGTGCAGCGAGTACCGATGCAAGGAGCTCATCCGGCTTTGCGATGAGGTGCTCGCAAGAAACCATCGTGTCGCATAAAGGAGGTGCCTGACATGACTGATTATCAGAATGAGCTTGTAATGGAACATCTGGATCTGGTCAACTGGGTCATACGAAGCAGAATCTCAGTTCCCAACAGACCGCTATTGACCTATGATGACTTCTATGCCATCGGTTGTGAGGCCATCTGCCGTGCCGCTTTGAAGTACCAGGCGGATAGCGGCGAATTCGCACCCTTCGCATGTCGCTATATCTACAATGCCATTATCGATCACTGCCGTGCGATGAATTACCGACTCCAGAGAAGTGTAGATGCAGGTTTTGAAGAGGGCGAGGTACTCTTTGATCTGCTTGCCCATACCACCGTTGACTTCGAGGCCGAGGTCACTGACGATTCCGCTATGGCAGCGTTGCGCGCCTGTAAGGAGAAGTACCAGGGTGTTGCTCGGAAAGGCGTCGAGGCCATTGAGCTGAAGCTGCAGGGATATGAGTCTGTTGAGATTGCAGATCTCTACGGGACCACCGTCAATAATGTCAATGCATGGATCTCGCGAGCCCGCAGCAAGCTCCGGAACGAACCTGCCCTGATGGAAATTTTGTGCTGATTTGTTGTTCTTCCCAAGCCACCTTCGTAAGAAAAGTGTAGAACGGATAAGGAGGATACAGCAATGATGACATTTTATGCTGCTGCAGGCAGTTATCAGATCAGAAGCGAAGACGGCAAGAATATGCCTTATATCATGCGGCTGGGAAAGCTGCAGCCAGTCTCCATTCCGGAGTTCAGTCTCTGGAGTATGCTCCTGTGGGATGTGCTGACCTATGAGGAGCTTCGTAAAAAGTTCTATGACAAGATGGAGGAAACAGAGATCGAGCCTTCCTCTTTTGATAAGTCCCTGGAGATGCTGGTTAAGCGCAAGCTCATCATCAAGGGTGTAGGATACACCGGTGCGGATGCGCTCTACAATATGCTTTCGGACACCTATGTGATTCCTCTTCGAGGCGTCCAGGGTACCCGGAAGCTCATGAATGTAGCCAAGCTGCTCAAGCAGAAGAAGGTAAACTTCTTCGAGGCTGTTTATCTGCTGCAGCCGGAGAAGAGTTCGGTTGCCGAGCGCAGGATCATTAAGCTGGTGCTTCAGACCCCGCTGAGCGTACCGGAGTTGGTTCGCTGCTTTGAGAACAATGTGCGCGATGTGAGTTCGGCCGACAAGGTCATTTCCGCCATCTACACGGAGGAGTCCGACAATCAGGCGCGGCTGAACAACGCATCAAGCCTCTCAGACTACCGCCACGATGTCCTGGAGGCGACAGCGAATCTCTACCTGACACGCCAGGTCATTTTGGAACATGCATAGATACAAGCCCAGAAAGCTTCATCGCTTTCTGGGCGCTTGATTTTACCACTGTCTTATAAACAGAGAAAGGAACCTGTTATGAAAATGCCACCACCCATAGCAACTAAGTTCACTAAGTTGGTTCTTACGATCCTTGCCATTACCATTCTCGGCATCATCCTCTCGTTCGTCTCCCAAGACCATACGCTCCTTATGCTATCAGCTGGTGTAGCTGTTGCTGGAGGCGTGAAGATCATCGACTACTATCGAACGATCAAGGGAGAGCACTATGAGTGCATTGAAGGGACGCTTGTCCGGGAACAGGCCGGCTATGCAAGGAAGCGGCACATGATCGTGCTGGCTTTGGAAGACGGCTCGTTGGAGCAGAGAATCCTGGAAGGCCGATACAAGCTCAAGATTGGAACCGACTATCGCTTCTATCTCAAGCGGGAACCGATCGCCGAGATCCAGATTGAACTCCCAGAAATCCTCCAGCCGGCCATCATCGTCCTTGGTCATGAAGAGCTGCCTTTTTCGTCAGGAAAGCAGATTTAGGTATTCTGGAAGGGTGCCGAAGCGGATGATATGCTTACTGTGTTCTTTATTAGATTGATCCTCCAACTGGAGCTTTTTAAGATGTGAGCCTGTGACCAACCACGCAGGCATATCAGGCAGAATCGTGGATTGTGACTCTATTGCCATCCGCCTCTGTCTTTTTCTTTGTCCGGCTTCGGCTGGATGACTTTGTACCATGCGTCGTAAGGCGTTTGGAATATTTTAAGCCGTAAGGCAGAAAGGAAAAGGATTATGCACGCAACCATCATTATGGAGGGCCGTCTGGTCACCGATCCGGAGATCAAGAGCGGAAAGAATGGAGACTACTGCACATTCCGATTTGTGGTCAACACAAAATATGGAAATCAGGACAACGCCTCTTTCTTCAACTGCACCGCAAGCGAGTACATCGCCAATCGGATGCAGAAGGCCGGCATCAAGAAGGGCCGTCTGATCGAGATCATCGGTAATCTGAATCTGCGTCCCTACGAGACGGATGAGGGCATCCGTCAGATCTCTGCGGATGTCGGTGTCCTCGAGTGGCACTTTACTGGTTCAAAGCCGAAAGGCGATGAGGCGGACTCTTCGCAGGGTACGGCAAAAACCGCACAGAAGAGCACCGGTAAGGTACGCCCGGAGCAGACGATTCCAAGTGGCGATGACGATGACGACCTCCCCCTCTGATCTGGACATACATATATGGGCTGTAAGTGTTGTGAATGCTTGCAGCCCATTTTGTTTTGTCCATTCCAAAATCTACATACGAAAGGACTGACTATTTGTGGCTGTCAAAAGCCGAATTGACGCATGGACCCTGCTGAGGGTTCTTGTTGTACCCTGTCTGTTTCTCTGCGCGATCTTCAAGCGCCCCATATTCCAATGGATCGCTTGCGCTGCGCTTTTTGTCTGGGTGTGTTTCGTGATCTCGAAGCTATTTCGCTCGCACAGAAAACACTGCAAAAAGATGCCCGCAGAGCAAAAGGCCTTTCCTGCGAAGCAGGAGACCAAACCGCTTACGGAGACTCCGCAAGAAGCAGATGATGATACCCGACTGAGCTTGCTCAGACAGGTCAATTATCGAATCATGGAGCAGCTGAAGCAGAGCTATCCCACGGTTGCATGGCTCTGGGAGGCTCGTCCGAGCTCCGAGGAGATCAGCAAGGGTTGCACCAAACGCATCAAGCTCTATCACTGTGATCCATTCAACTTCGGTGAGGTGACGCTGAGCGCCACTGGAAAGTTGGAGATCGCCCTGGTCCAGATGGTTCCTCTTGCGGAGGCTGAATTGCAGCCGCACAACGATGAGGACCTGGAAGAGCAGGACATCCTGGATCGCAGCGATGTGAAGCAGTGGTACACGCAGAAAGGCATCGCATTGCTCAGCGCTTTGATTGACGAGCTGAATGTGCAAGGCCACAAGCGCCTGACCATCAAGGAGAACGGAGATGTCTTCGTCACAGCCAGTGGTAAGCAGCAGCCGGTGGATACCATCCCCGACTTTCCGCCCCGTCCTGCGTGGGAGGATCTGTGTGTTCTGGCACGCGAAGATGACATTGCCGCTGAAGTGTGTAACCAGGAACTCACCGTGTCCTGGGCCTAACTTATTTTTCAATGAGGTGTGATTATGGCTAAGACCAAACTGTTTGAAGCTTGGAGCTTCCGTCTCCAGCAACCGGCGCCCTTTGACGACCCGAAATATGCCGGATCCAAGTCGATGGGCTTTTCCCAGTACAACACATCCGGTACAGCTCAGAAGTCCACGCTCCATGCGCCTACGATGCGGGCCTTGCTCGCATACGCCAAGCTGGTGAGCGCAACGGAGAATGGGCAGAGTGTCGATGGCCTCGGCGCCATCGGGCATCAGGGCACTACTTACCGCATCAGTGAGTATCGATCCGCCAACAAGACGGACTGTGTGGTCTTCAACCCCGTCACCGGCAAATTCAATGCCGCACAGGTGGAGGACGGCACACAGGCCTTGAAGCCCTATTCTGTTGGTGCCGGCAACGGCACCGGTTCGGGCCTCCTGTTCTGCCTCATGCCCGTCCTCAACGAGGATGACGAGTTCCGGCAGAAGTTCCAGGAGTTTGTCTCCCTCCTTGAGAGTGGCTGGGCAGATATGGATGCGGCATTCGAATGCGCACTGACTCTCTGTGATAATGTCTACCGTCGCATTGAGAACAGTAAACAGCTGGGTTCTGATGGCGTCAAGATCTCCATCCCTACGACTGGCAATATCTCCGTCATTACCCAGATGGCCATGGACAGCGGCAACTACGCTCCCACCGGCGCCTCTTATGGGGAGTTCACCATCATGCAGATGTCCGGGACACCTACGGCGAAAGCGTCTTCCTTCCAGAAGGAGGATTTTGTAGCCAAGTACGCGCTCTCCAACCGTACTCTTACGGCACGAGAGCTGGCAATGGTGCCCACGCTGCCCGACTGGTACATCATCCCCAAAGAGGTCGTCCGTGTCTGTGAGCACGCCAAAGTCACTACGGCATCCAGCCAGCCAATGCGTAACTTCCTGTTCCGGGGCGAGGCTGGTACCGGCAAGACCATGGGCGCACAGGCAATCGCAGCAGGGCTCAATCTGCCCTACACGCTTATGACCTGCAGCGCCAACACGGAGATCACCGACCTGGTTGGACAGTTTATTCCTGATACCAACGGCTTTCATGGCAGTACTCCTATCGAGGATCTCCCGAAGATCTCCGACATCACCATGCATCCGCCCAGTGTCTATATGATGCTGACCGGTGAGTACGACGAGGAGAAGACGGAAGACGATGTGCTGCAGAAGCTCATCGAGATTGCTGTTGGAAATCTGGTGGAGAAGGAAGAAACACCCGGCCAGCGCATCCGCTATGTGGATACACCTCTCGTTGAGGCGATCCGGCACGGCTATGTTTGTGAATTGCAGGAGCCTTCCTGTATCGCAAACCCCGGCGTTCTGGTCGGCTTGAACTCTCTGCTGGATAACTGCCAGGTGATCACTCTGCCCACCGGAGAGCGTGTAAAACGCCATCCGGATACGGTGATCGTAGTCACGACCAACTCGGACTACTCCGGATGTCGCGACATGAACCAGAGCGTGATTTCCCGTATGGATCTGATCTATGACATGGAAGCTCCCGACTTGAACACGATGGTGAAACGCGTCATGAATGTCACCGGTTTTACCGATGAGCAGGAGGCGACGAAGATGGCCATTGTCGTGCGTGACGTCGCTGAGCGCTGCCGCCAGACCATGATTACGGACGGCAGCTGCGGTATGCGTGAGTTCAAGAGTTGGGTGCTGTCCACCATGGTAACTCATGACCCGTATGAGTCAGCCTTGTCCACCATCATTTCCTCTGCCTCTGCGGATCCGGATAATCGTGCCGAGCTGATCTCTTCGTGTTTGGAGCCCCAGTACTCAAGAACAATTTGACGAAAGAGGTGTTTATTGATGAAAGTCGAAAGAGAATCCTTTGTCCGTTTTGCCGTCGCGGTTGCTTTGGCCTGCTATGACCTGCCCGCAGATCGGGCCACGACCTCCGACGAGGCCGCAAGGCTCGTGAAGTGGGTCATCGACATGGCACTCGGCCCTGCTGCGTCTGGCGTGCTCGTTGAGCCTATGCGGAACTATCCTCCCTCCGGGAAGATGCCGCTGATTATCAGCGTGGCCGGCGTCCAGCAGCACCTGTTCTGGTTCTACCCCCAGCAGCCCTTCGAGGAGATGTGTGAAACGCTCTCAGCGATGCTCAAAGAGATCCCCGTCACCTGTGACAGTGTCCCGGCGTGATTGGAGGAACCGCGTATGAGAACATCACATCGACAGATCCGAAAGCGGATCCTTGACGCAAAAAGCAAGATATCAGATGAGGAGTTCTTCTCCTCAAGAGCCTATAACGGCTATCTGACCGACCTTGCCGAGGCGGCAACGAAACGCTATAAGCGGCCGCTGCGCGTGCGTGTTGTGGCAGACCATGACGATGATACCGTGGCCTTTACGGATTACCACGGCATTTATATCAATGCCTGCAACCACATCACCTGGAGCTTACCGACCCGACTGCTGCGCTCCATGAGTCTGGAGGGCTTCAATGCGCATGAGTGTGGACACAACCTGTTCACCGATAACCGCATTTGGAACAGCTACTTCAGCAAACTGGAGAAGGGCAAATTCTACCCGAAGATGCCTGACGGTCTGGACAGTATGCAAAAGCTCCATGCACGCGACATCCTCGAAGCAGTTCTCGATGAGACCGACACGGTTCCTTATCAGGTCATCATGAGTGTGGCGCACGCGCTGCAGAACATCTTGGAAGACGGATATGTGGATGCCAGGTACTCCTATGAGTTTCCTGGCTCCCCCGCCAAAGGGATCGCACTCAATAACCTGCGCTTTGCAGATACCGTGCCGGAGATCAGTGAGATGATCAATCGCAAGTATTATGACCACAGTATCGTACTCAACCTCCTGATCCAGTATATCCGGGCACACGAGGTCAATAACCTGTCCGGCTACACCGGTGAGTTCATTGACAAACTCTACCAGTACATTCCTCTGGTCGATGAGTGTGTCTACGACGACGATGCCAGATCCCGCTGTGAGACCGTGAGCAAGATCCTGATAGATCTCTGGCCAATGATGCAGCGCTGCTTTGACGCTCTGCGAGATAAGAAGAAACAGGCGCAACAGCAGGCTCAGCAGCAGAAAGGAGTCGGTAGCGGTAGTGGTTCCGGAGGCGTTCCTACCCCTGGCCAGTCTGGTAGCGGGGATGATGAAGACGATAATGGATTGAAGCAGGGCAAGCAGGCGGTTGAGGAAGACCTCTCCAGCCAACTCCCTAAGGCGGCGCCTAACTTCACGATGAAGACGACACCTGTCCCGAGCAATGGCTCCTTCACGCCCGATCCTGGGCAGATGAATGCCATCCGGGCACAGGCCGAGCGTGTGATTTCGGAAGAGAGTGACCGCATTGCTGCCCATCTGACGAATAGTATCACAAGCAGCGGCAGTGGCGGTGTGGATCAGAACAGCGAGTATGACGGCTATGACTACGAGCACGCAGCAGAGGACATTGAACGGCTTTTGGAGCATATGGCGGAGGAAAAAGTCACAGAGGAACTAGAGGAAGAACTCTCTGAAGAACTCCAGCGTGAGGCAAATTCCATCCGATATGGCAACGCGCACCGCAATATCCACATCACGGTCAACCGTATGGCTCGCGTGGATCAGAACCTCATTGACAGCTATAACCGCGTGGCTCCCGATCTTTTGATGCTCTCAAAGCGCCTGCAGCGTAGTGTTAGCACAGCGCTTCGTGATCAGCGGCAGGGCGGCAAGCAGACCGGTCTTCTGATCGGCAAGCGACTGAATCAGCACGCCTTGCACCGGACTGACGGACGCATCTTCTACAACTCCCGGCTTCCGACTGAGCCGATCAACCTTTCCGTTGGCCTGCTCATCGACGAGAGTGGCTCTATGTGTTCAAATGATCGCATTACCAGAGCCCGAGCAACTGCCATTGTGATCCAGGACTTCTGCGAGTCGCTTGGCATCCCGCTGCTGGTCGTTGGTCATACCGCCTGGAGCTCACATGTTGAACTGTTTTCCTACTCGGACTTCGATACCTACGATAAGAATAACCGCTATCGGCTGATGGACATGAGTGCCAGAGACTGTAACCGAGACGGCGCCGCGTTGCGCTTTGTGGCGGAAAAACTCTCTAAGCAGACATCTGAGGTGAAAATCCTCATGATCATCTGCGATGGGCAGCCAAATGATGACGGTTACTCCGGATCTGCAGCAGAAGCTGATCTGCGTGGGATCAAACTGGAGTATGCGCGAAAAGGTGTCAAAATCTACGCGGCAGCCATTGGTGAAGACCGCCCGCGAATTGAGCGGATCTATGGTGATGGCTATTTGGACATCACCAATCTCCAAGAACTGCCGGTGATGCTGACGAACCTGATCGTGCGTAGCCTCCCTCGATGAGAAGGGAGGTGTGGAGAAATGCAGAACTTTGAGGATTACCTGTGCGAGCGAAATGATACGATCGACAACGCTGCCTACCAGCTGATCGGCGTCCTGACGGCGGAAGACCCCGGTGCCTCTTTAGAGGATGATCCTGCTACCCCAAACTGGGATATGGCGATCATCGGCGAAGTGGTTGATGCGGTCAAGGAGATCATCATAGAAAAGGTCGGCTATACCTGCCATCCTTTCTACTGTGATGAGGTGCCTTGCTACCTGACGGACGAGTGCGATAACAAGCACTGCCCTCTGCGGCGGCATGATGTCGAAGACAAGGAGAAAGCAGATGAAGAGAAAAGTAGATTTTGACTGGTATTGCAAGACCAAGAAGGATGTCATCAACAATGCTGCCTATGAGCTCATCGTTGCTCTAACGGCCAAGTCAGCGCCACCGAGGAAGTTTGAGTTATCCATTCCCCAGTGGGATGACTTGATGATCGCCAACATCGTGGAGAATGCTATCAATGCCATTGATGAGCGGATCGGCTACTACTGCCACCCGTTCTATCATGAGGTAGACAAGCTCCCGTGCTATTTGGGCGATCGTTGTGATAACCCCCATTGCATCTTCAAAAGCGATCCTGATCATCGGAAGGCGCCGTCTTCTGTGATGGATATGGATATTGAAGAGAGGGGGTGAGGACATGCATAGCAGAATCATTGAACTGAGCAAGGATCCCATTTTGAAGCATGAGCGCATGTGCGAGAGTTCTGTCCCTGACTGGTTTTACCACTCCATTGCTGACTACACGGATGCTGACACGGACCGGGATCACGACATCAAGTGGTTCCTCGATGCTGTGGCCAGAGTTGTGGATGTGGCGGAGGATGGTAAGAGCTTCACATTTAAGCCGAAAGCCAAGCAGAAGTACTTCGAAAGACAGTACCATGCATTCCTGGATAAGGCCTGTGAGCTGACCGGCATCTCGCTGGACGCCTTCGTAGGAGAGGCCAAGTACGACATCGGCATGGCCATGTATAAGCTGAACGAGCACTATCAGGATAAGTTCAGCCTCTATGTCTACTTCAATGACGAACTGAAAAGCCTTGATGAATGGATTCGCGAGACAGATCTCAGCGGGTCCTTTTATTTTGGCGGAACCCTGGATTATCACTATTGAGAGGAGCCCCGTCAATTATGGAATTGTTTCATTTGAAGACCCCGTATCTGGATTGCCCGCAGTGCTTCTTCTACAACTCCCGCGCTCTTTCCGGCACGCCGTATATCGGTATCGCCAAGCAGGAGCCTGAAGGTGCTGAGCCGCTGATGGATGTAACCGCGAACTTGAGCGATGAAGTCCCTCTGGGCTGCATTGCCGTGAAGGACTACAGCGAAAACACTGGCCTTTTGGCTTTCCTGAAGTCGATCGGCTTCATCACGGAAGTGGTGGAGAAGCGCCGCAGTGGATATGTTGAGATCCCGATCTGCCGCTATGACAAAGCTGTCCTGGAGAGATACTCCAGGACAGCCGGGAGGTAAGGTATGGGAACAAATACAGATTTCACCGGCGCGATCCGCATCACACCCTGCGTTGAGGAGCCGCTGGCTACCAGACTCAAGCAATTCATGGACATTCGGCATATGAAGCGCAATGTGAAGACGCTCCATACGCTGTTTCCTGATCTGGAGGACCGAAAGCCTATGAGCCTGTTTGGCGACGGAGACTTCGGTGAGGAAGGCGCATTCTTCATTCCCGTGGAGACGCCTGATCTCAATCGAAGACTTCATGAGGCCGGCCCATATCCGGAAGGACTCGACAATAAATTCAGCATGAATAAGCCGCCCAATCCGTGCCCGAGCCTGTACTGTGACCTTGTCTTGCTCAACGATCCGAACAATGGCCGCTCCTATCTGGGATGGAATGAGGCTGAGAAGTCCTACTATATCACGGACTGGATCGAGCTCATTGCCGGGTGGTTATCTGAACGAGGCTATCACTTGGACGGCAAGATGTTCGCTGTGGTCGAGGGCGGCATGTCCTACTACACGATCACGGTGGACGGGGCCAAGGTGACTTCGACGGAGTTCACGCCGGAAGCTACTTATGTCAGCGAGTTCAACGACTTGCTCTATGAAGATTGAAAGTGAGGGATGTCCAAGTGGAAGACAACCGTATTCAGAATCAGATCGCAATCTACATGACCAATAAGAAACTGTGTGAGTTCACGGACAAGCTCAAGCCGGCACCGGTTGAGTACTACGCACACATGCACGCTCAGGGCGAGGAGCAGTCGGACGGGTTCCGGGCCTACTCCTGCATTGGCGTCGTGCTGCAGGATTACTCCAACGGTAAAGGCGATAAGACCGTCCGAGTCACGGCCAATCTGTCTCCCGGCTTTTTCCCCTTCGTGCTGAGCCGGATGCAGAATGACCTGGACCGTTTCGATTTCACTGAGGAGAAGATCTTCGGCGACCCCGATGAGAATGGCCTGAGCACTGTGACGAAACTGTCGATCAAGCGTGCGTCGGTCGGCAACGACGGTAAGCGCCGGAATTATCCCTGGTGCATTATCGTGGAGAACGGCCGTGCCGTGAAGGAGAAGACACCTACCGGTGGCACTCACATCAAGTCTGGCACTTACAAGAAGCAGCGCTCGGTGTATGTGAACATCAATGACCTGGACTTCTTCAACATCGTCTACCGCACGGCCCGGTTCATCGAGTCGTGGGAGCTGACCTTCGGCCCGAAACTGATCCGCGACGCTAGGAAGCTGCTGGATGACCAGCGTGCTGCGGCGCAGCAGTAAGGGAGGTGCCGGATATGAGGAAGCGTTTCCCCGGAGAGATGACCGTCCTCGGTGGCTTTGAGATGACATCCCAGACCATGCGTGTCAGTGATCCCTGCTACGATCGTGATGTCTGGTGCTGCGGTACTTTCGGTAAGTGCAAGACCGGCACATGGGAGGCTGGCGTCCTGAAGACTGACATGGGCGACTGGGGCGTGCGTTGTGCCGTCCTGGCAGTACGTCACAAGGAAACTGGCCCCGACTACAGCGTGATCCGTCAGAGGAAAGTCTATCAGATGAAGGACGGATGGTTGGAGCAGCCGATCGATGTGGGTGTTGACTCTGGTCAGGCAGGCTTCTATGACGAGGCGTTCTATCAGGACAACTCGATCTTCAAGGGTATGCCCGAGCCTGAGCATGACTACGGAGACCTTTGGTACAACCATGCCTGCGATATCACGCTCAGTGAGATGTCGGCAGGCGTCATGCCCTATGGCGTCGTCTCCTCCTCCGGCTTCGGCGATGGCAGTTATGTCTGCTACACGCACAAGGGTTCGGATGGCGAGATCGACTTCGCATTCGTCATTTTCATTGATGAGTAATTGTTTTCTGGCAAGGGAGTGCTTCGGCACTCCCTTAGCCGTTTCAAGGAGGTGTTAGATTGATGATTTCTGATCGTGAGGTGACCTTTTTCCTGGCCCTTGGCGAGTTGCTGGCAGATATCGAGCAGCCGAAACGACTGATTGAGAAGAAGCTGGATGCTTTCCGCAAGGCCAGGGGGTTGACTGAAGAATATGTGCGGCGTGGGATCCGCGAGGATCTTGTCGGTGTCATCTTGAAAAAGAAACTGGCACTAATCCTGATTGCCAAGACAGCAGATGAAGTTGAGAGAGCTGCCAATCCACATCGGCCTCAATACGACTTCGGAACATGGCGTGAAGACCCCTTTGCGCTTCCGGAGGAGGAGTTGGCTATTTGGGGCATCGTCTCTCCCTACAACATGCTGCGACCCGAGGCACAGGATCGATATATGGATCTCTTTACCCGAGTGTTTCACATCACCAGAGAGCAGCTGATCAGCAAGGCCATCAATGATGTCAAGCTGGAGGTGGAGTAGATGGATTTCTATTTTGGAATCGATCTGCTGCAGCAACTCCGGCAGTACTATGAGGGCCGGCTATCGCTGGCGCTTGCAAAAGGCTTTGACCAACAGGACGCCAAGTATCACTGGCTTTTTAAGGAACTGGAGTGTCGGGTAAGCACGCTAAGGAAGCTCATGTCCATGATCTCGGTGTTGCCGGAGTTTATGTGCCGGCAGACGGAGGAACAGATTTTTGCCATGGTCATTGGCCACACGACAACCTGGTTCTCCAATGAGAATCTTGGTGGTGAGCAGCCAAGGGATGCCAAGGGCAACTGCCTCTACTATCAGGATACCAACCCATATTGGGTGGACATGCGTGAGGCCATGGATCGCTTCACCCTGAGCTATGACTACACCCATCTATCCACCTTCTATGCCGATCTTGTGGAATATATCGTGATGACAGTGCGCTTGTACTTCTTCATCCGCGAGAAACAGTTCCGCCAGATCGACCGGGGAAAGTATGACGAGTTGGTTGGTGTTAAGGCGGCTCTGCCTACCCCTGCGTGAGGAGGTGTCTCATATGCCCCCTCTTACCCCTGAGCAGCAGGCATTTGCTGAAGAGCATCACGGTCTCATCTTGGATTTTATGGAGAAGCACAGTCTCGATGACGACTACTATGGGCTCCTAGCCCAGCGGTATCTGAAAGTGCTGGTGCGGTATCTGACTGAGGAGGAACTGCGTAAATACAGCTTCTCCACGGTGGTTTGGTACCATCTGCGTTCAGAGCTATCGAACTATGCACGAGATCAATTCGGAAAACCGCAGGAAATCCCAATCGAGTTCTATTGTGAAATCCCTGCACCTGAAATTGCTCCGATTGATGATGGCATCTGGCGTGTGATCGAAGATAACCTCACCTATAAGCAGTTTGAGGCGATCCAGTTCCGCAACCAAGGCTACACCAATCGTGAAATTGCAGACCTATGCGGAGTTAAGCGGAAAGCGATTGAAAAGCGCTTTGCCAGGATCCGCAAAATACTATCTAATTTGAAGGAGTTTTGATTATGAGCCACTTTTCTGTTTCTGTTATTGTTCCCCATGATTATAGCAACAGCCATGTAACCGCCAATGATATCGAGAATTGCCTGCATCGCATTCTGGCCCCTTATGATGAACAGACCGAAGAGGCGGAGTATCGCGAGTTCGAGGATCGGACGGACGAGGCAAAAGCCGACTACGAGACTGACACCATGCGTGTCATCCGGTACCCGGACGGCACTATACGCTCGATCTACGACCGCATCTTCACCGATAAGTTCTATATCCACGAAGATGTGATTTATCAGTATGGTGCAGAAAAGAGCATAGCGGACAAGCTGCAGACGGAGGAATCTAAGGCCCTTGAGCTGGTAAATGATTATCCCGTCAAAGCATGGTACGCCTCTTTCGAAGCCTACTGTGAAGAGCATCGTGGCTACATTCAGGATAGTGAAGGACTGTGGGGCTACACCTATAATCCCAACGCCAAGTGGGACTGGTGGCAGATCGGCGGCCGTTTCTCCAGAAACTTCCTGGTGAAGGAGGATCTGGAGGATTGCATCATCTCCTATGATCGCAGCAGTGGTGAACCTGACGGCGCTCCCAAAGGTTATAAGTATGTGGATGCTGCACGCAAGAAGGATATCTGCTGGGACCTCATGAAGCAGCTCACTGTCGAAGAGGTTGAAAAGGGATACCAGAAGTGTGTCGCTGCGTTTGCATCCAATGACCCGACTGGGTTCGGTCCTTTGACCAAGATTGTCGAGGACGGCATTGCCAGTTGGGGCAGCATGATCTACCTGAAGGGTGAAACGCTGGACGAGTTTAAGGCCAGAAAAGGAGCAACGGACATGGATCAGTACATGATCAGTTCGTTCGCAGCCATTGATCGCAATGGTGATTGGTTAGGCTCTGGCGATATGGGCTGGTTCGGCATCTCCACCAACGATAAGGAGGAGCGTGCCTGGAACGACGAGCTGCAGACCCTGATGAATGAAGCGCAAGATGACGACTTCCTTGTTGTCGTTGACTGCCACATCTGATTTTTGAAAGAAGGCCCGGAGTCGAGCGATGCGTTTGCACCTCGGCTCCGGGCCTCAGACATACGAATAGGAGGAATTACCAATGGCACTTACCTATGTGTGCTCGCCACTCTCCGCTCCGACAAGGGCAGAGATGCTGGCCAATGCCGCAAAGGCAAGCACTTACATGATGAAAGCAGAACAGGAGTTTGGCAATCGTGCCGTTGCGCCGCACGCCTATCTCCCGTTTCTGCTCGATGATACCGCCCCTGAAGAACGCGCTTTGGCCTTGGAGTTTGGGCAGAAGCTGTTAGCAATGTGTACCCGCCTGGTTGTCTACGGCGACCGGATCAGCAGCGGCATGAGCGCCGAGATCATGAAAGCGGAGGAACTGGGTATCCCGGTTCTGCAGCGACCTGGTCTTGTGCTCGAGGAGGCCCCTAAACCGGTCATTGTTGGGCGCTGTATCAATGGCGTGACCATCAATGGCCTTGAATACCTGCAGAACGATGATGGCGAAGTGCTCTACTTCAAAGGCATCACTGCAGCAAAGGACTATCTGCGAGAGCATGAGGTGACAGACGAAGAAATGGAGGACATCGTCTTGCGTGAGAGTGTCGGGACCTGTATTCGCTGTGGCGATCCACTGTTTCCGAGCGACATCTCCGGGTATGCTTACCAGTGCTTCAAATGCGATGAAGACTTCTATGCCTTCGAGCAAGGCAGAAATTCGTGATGATAGAAAGGAAGACTTGTTTATGGAAATCAACCGTGGCGATGTATTCTATGTGAATCGCAGTGAGACTATCGGCTCCGAGCAGCGGTCCGGCAGGCCCGCCATTATCGTATCCAATCCAGAGTGCAATGAGCACAGCCCTGTGGTCGAGGTCGTGTACCTGACCTGCCAGTACAAAAAGCCCATGCCCACTCATGTGCGGATCGAAAGCATTGGTCGGCGCTCTACGGCCCTCTGTGAGCAGATCACCTCTGTGGATGTCAGCCGGCTCGGTGACTATAAAGGCCATTTGACGGACGGGGAAATGGAGCAGGTAGATATGGCACTTATGAAATCTCTCAGTATCCATCCTCTTACGCAGCAGGCTAAAGTTGAGCCTGTGGGCCCCAGCGTGGACGATGCAGCCTTGGCCATGATTGCGTTCCGCTTTCTGGAGGGCTTTTTGCAGAAGCGGTGCGGCGTGGAAATCAGCGGCAGTATCTGCTCTGACCTACTTGGTCAGAAACAGCGCTGATGGAGGTGTGAAATGAAAGGTTTCTACCAAAGACGATCTGACGGTCAGATGGCAGATATGCCGCCTTGCGGACTCTGCCTGCATAAGAACAAGGCGACATACCAGTCGCCTTGTTATAACTGCATTGACATCGTTGACCTGTGCCTCCACCGGCCTAACGCCGAAACCGAGTTTGCGAACTTCGTTCCTGCAGAGGGGGTGGAAGCGGTATGACTGAGCGAGAGGAATTGTTGCGGCGCCTGGAACGCGTGAAGGCCCTGGCCGAGCGTGGCGTTGGCGGCGAAAAAGAGAATGCCGAAGCACTTCTCAACCGCCTGATGGCCAAGTATGGCATTTCAGAAGAGGACATTGAAGACACCGCAGAGCGAGACTACTTCATCCGGTATCACAATTTTTGGGAGAGAAAGCTCATCGTACAGATTGCCTACAAGCATCTTGGCAGCGGTCACTGCTGCGGTACGGTCGGCACCCAATCGGGACGGCCGCACAAGAAGATCTGTGTGACTTGTACGCCGGCCCAGTACATTGAGATTGAGGCCGACTTTGAGTTTTACAAGGCCGCTTGGGAGGAAGAACTTGCCATCTTCTATTCTGCATTTATTTCGAAGAATGACATTTTCCCACCACCGGAACTGGCCTCGCCCAGCGATGACGATGAAATCGATCTGGTTCGGCTTGAGAAAGTGAGAGCGATGATGAGCGGTATTGACCGGCGCACACGAAGTAAGGCACTGCCTGGTTCTATGGAGGATGATGACGATGAATGATGAACTGATTGCCAAGACACCAATTGGTGAGATCGTGGTCGGGATCAAGTCTGACCACGACTATCCCGGCATCTTTGTAGAGCTGCGTGGAGAACATCTCAATGACCGCTTCAAAGAGGGCGCTGTCCGCCTTGCTTGGGTTGAGTATTCTTCGGACAAGCAGTGCCTGCAGACCATTGCCTATGGCGATGGCAATGCAGATGATTTCACGCATCTTATTGAACACGAACACATCCTGAAGACTTTCGAATGATTGGAGGAACGATTGTGAGCAATGCACGATTGATGAAACCGCTGTTTTATGATGGCAATTTTAACCGAGATGGTAAGAAAATGAGAGCTGTGTTCGAACGAGAAATCTCTGATGGCACGGTTTCCTATCGGCTATGGAGAAGTGACGGGAAGCCGGACATCCAGTATCCCCGCGCAGAGAATGATAACTATCTCCTTTATGCGGAGATCCGGGACTATCTGGTTCCTCTGCGAATCACGGATTTCTATCTGATCGACCACGCCGGATACCCTGCAGCTGTCGCAGAGTTGTATGGTAACAAGGATGCCCGCAATGATTATTTCGATAATCTCCGCAAGTCTGGCGATGATGCTGTCTTGGAAGCTGTCCGGCGTGAGCGGGAGAGAATCATGCTCCTGGGCAGCGACCCAGCTTGCCAAGCATCCTACATCAAGAAGCTGTTTGACAACAATGTTGCGTGTTTTGGGGCATCCAAAGAAAACGGAGGCGAAAGTTTCCCAGATTATGTCGGTGCCCTGATCCTCGGTGAGCTTGATAAGTGCGTTGCACTGTCAGATGTGTATCGAAAGAAGGAAGACGAAGTGGCGAAGGAGCGGAGAACTAAGGCCGAAGCCGAAGAGAGAGCATTCTGTGAAGAGCAGAATCGACTGTCCGAGCAGGCCGTTCAAGAAGCGATCCGAACCATCAAAGATGGTGGTGTCCTGCAAAACCAGACTGTGAAGTTCTATCGCAGTCGGTACCGCTGCAACGCTTTTTCTATTGTCAACTACCTGATGCGGAAATATGGAGTTAATGTCCCTCTCCGCACACAGGGATGGATCAATGAGAAGCTGACCAGCGTCACGATCGAAAATGGGAAGTGTGAGCACCTGCGGTACATGAGAGCTAAGGGTGCCCAGTGCTCCCAGCGGTTTTTCGACTGCATGAGTGAGCTGATCCACAATGTCTGCGCTGAAACGGAGGGCTGATTATGGAGTATCACTGGTACGAAGACTATTGGACCATGCCTCGTAACCTGCCGAAAGGACATCAGTTCTTCATCGGCTATTACCAGACGCAGCGGGCAATTCGATTTCATGTAGAGAACATCCACACGGATCAGTCGGTGTTTTTATCTACATGGTTGCTGGATAATGGATATCGTGTATTTCTTCATTTCAAGAGTGGAATTGTCACCGAGTTGAAACTCGGTGACAATCCTCCTCCCGGAGGAAGAATCAATATATGGATACCAATCGTTATTTGAAAGCCGTCAACATCGAGTGGGATGTGGACTTGGCGGAGGATCTTGATTCGCTGCCCAAAGAGGTCCAGATACCGGATGGGATGACAGATACGGAGGAAATCTCCGATTATTTGTCCAATCTGACAGGCTTCTGCCACAGAGGTTTTGGACTTAAAGAGACATAGCGTTATCAGGTAAAGCTGTGTTACGGTTACGAGAAAAGAATTCAAAGCACCTATCAACTTCATCAAACTCAGCGATGTACTGCTAAGGCGCACTTTCTCACTGAAGTACATCTTCGAACTCAAGGAATAGAAAATCGGGGTAGCACAAGCGTGCTGCCCCGATTTATTCGTCTAAGCCGGCAAAGAACTCGTCATAGCTGCAGTTGTAGAATTTGCGCAGCTCAATAATGACGCTTGCCTTGATGTTCAGTTCTCCAGATTCGTACTTGGCATAAGCGGTTCGACCGATATCACAGCCGCGACGCTGGAGCTCAGCGCAGAGCTTCTCTTGTGAAATGCCATACTGATCACGCAGCCGCCTGAGATTAGACCCCATGTTGCGGTCACGACGGATTTTCTGTTCCATATGATCTCTCCCCATTGACCAGTATTGGTTGCATTCATCATCATTTTACGGTACAATGAGAGAAAATGTTGACCGTGATATTGGTCAGCTTTTGAGGAGGAGCTAATGCGAGGGTGGATCAGAGGCAACTGGAGGCATCTGATGGTAGGCTTACTATGTACTGCAATCGTAATCTCTAGTACTGCGCTTTATCTGACCTATCGCCAGCCAGAGGTGTGTTCCCTTTGTGGGAGTGGAAAGCGGGAGCGTTATCAGGCGCCGGTGATCCTCAATCTCACAACCGGTCAGAGCAATGAAATGCGGATTTACGATCCTGATTTGCCTTTTTCGGAGTATGAGATTGCGCCCATTCAGACCACTGGAACCTTTAGCTTTGCATCATGCGCCGGCTATACCGGGCGGCGCGATACCTGCTCCCACACCTGTACCGTAGATCTTCCAATAGAGACGAAGGGACTGAAGGTTTCTCACTTTTGCTTGGATTGCCGAGTTCTCTTGAAGGACCACGCCGAGAATGGTTTTGTTCTGGCTGACCTTTATGTCGAAGATGCCATTGATATCTATCCTGCTACCGTTGGAGCTGACTACACTATCCGAGATTACCGAATTACAGTGTCTGAGGCCAAAGTTCGGTCGGAGATGGAGCTTATCGTGCTAGGAATTGCGGAAGGATTGACCTTTGTAGATTAAGTAGGATGTGGGGCTTCCGCATGGCGGCCTCACATCTTTTGTTGTTTTTGGCGAGCTCTGTCCGTATTTTTGGACAGAGCCCCTGCTATGATGCGTATAGTTCCCACATTATCGTATCAAAGAGAGGAGCAAAACAGATGAGTATATTCGATTTCAATCGGGATGGTGAAGTGAGCAGCAGCGAGCAAGCATTTGGCCTTGGCGCTATTCTGGCCGCCTTATCTGAGACTGAAGCCGAGGTGAAGATAACAATCAAGGCCTCCACCGGTGGCGATGAGGACTACGAGAGCATGGATCGCGATGAGCTTGAGAGCCTTCTGGAGGAACTCCAAGAGCAACGCGAAGATCTGGAAGATGAGGAGCCGGACGATCCTTGCAGCGATGCCTACGATGAGTGGGAGGAGCGATGTGAAGATCTCGATGAAAAGATCGAGGAAATCGAAGAATTGCTGGATGACTGACGGAGGTAACCTATGAGAGCACTGTTGAGAGATGCCGAGGATCAGGCTCTGATCGCGCTGGAAGTGGAAGAGGCCGTTTATGATCCGGAGGATCAGTTGTTGCTGCTGTACGCTGCAAGTGGAACCAATTATGAGGTGTCAAGAATCGTGCGGGCCAATGCCGATTCCATGATCAAGGAGTTGGCCGAGAAAGGGTTCTGTGACATGACGCAGTTCACCGCAACCGAGGTGGAAGACTGAAGGAAGGGATTTCGCTATGATCGTGATTGCCTGCTTAGATGATAATGGAGGCATGATGTTCAACCATCGACGTCAGAGCCAAGACAGAATGCTGCGGGCGCATATTGCCGCGCTGGTCGGTGATGCTAGGCTCTGGATGAACCACTACTCAGCCCAACAATTTGATGCGGAATCCATTCAGCACCTGAATGTGGATGACGCTTTCCTGCAGGAAGCGGTTGATGGCGATTACTGTTTTGTTGAAGATGCCGCTCTGGCACCATTTGAACGGTGGATTGAGAAGATCATCATTTTCAGATGGCACAGAACCTACCCCGCTGATCAGCACTTTGATATAGACCTCTCCGGAGGCAACTGGAAAATATGTGAGTCGGTTGAGTTTACCGGGCACTCTCACGAGCGAATTACCATTGAGGTTTATCTGAGATGAAATTGCGCATCCTCTCCTGCTTTTTGATCTTTGCACTCTGTTTTTCTATGCTTTCTGCCTGCGGCAGTGACACGGCACCGTCCGATCATAGTCCGAACTCGTCCTTGCAGACCGAGATCTCTGACTCGCAGGATAGCACGCCGGTGGAGTCCTCAGAGACGGATCCCGCTGGAACCTCTGACGATGATTCAAGCGAGGGAGAAGCTGAGCCAAGTCAAGTGGTAGAACCGGCCACACCGCCGGATCAGCAAGCTGAATCGAGTGCTCCTGCAGAGATCACGACAGCCTCTCGGTTCTCTACGAGCGATGTGCCTGCGTATAGCGGTAAGGCATATACCTCGGTCAATGGGAATGTTCCTTATTTCTCCGCTGCAGAGCTGGCAACCCAATCCTTTGAGACCTACAGTGATCTGGATAGTCTCGGTCGCTGCGGAGTGACTTACGCATGTATTGGGAAGGATTTGATGCCTACCGAGGAGCGCGGATCCATCGGCATGGTAAAGCCGACCGGCTGGCACACCGTCCGCTATGATGATTTGGTTGATGGCAAGTACTTATATAACCGCTGCCATCTCATTGGCTATCAGCTGACTGGTGAAAACGCCAATACGAAGAACCTCATCACGGGCACACGGTATCTGAATATTGAGGGAATGTTGCCCTTTGAGAACATGGTTGCCGACTACATCCAGGAGACTAATAACCATGTCCTATATCGCGTGACCCCAATCTTTGAAGGGAATAACCTGCTGGCTAACGGTGTTTTGATGGAAGGCTATTCTGTGGAAGACAAGGGTGCCGGGGTTTCCTACTGCGTCTTTGCCTACAATGTCCAGCCGGGCATTGAGATTGACTATGCCACAGGCGAGAGCAAGCTGGCAGATGGTGCTCAGCAGGAGGAGCAGAAGACGGCTACGGTAACTCCCACACCTTCCCCAGAGCCTGAAAAGCAGGAGCCAGTGACCAGAAGTGAGGCGTCGCAGGCAGATTATATCCTTAATACCAACACGAAGAAGTTCCACTATCCCACCTGTTCCAGCGTGAACGATATGAAGGAAAAGAACAGGCAGGAGTTCTTCGGCACCCGCGATGAGACCATTGCACTGGGGTATTCTCCCTGTGGCCGTTGCAAGCCTTGACCGGTCGGCCAAGTAGGAAATCTTATTTCTTGTTAAGTGTGGTGAAACGATTGTGGACCACTTGAGGGACTATTCGATTGATTACATCAGAACACGCTGTTTGGATGTAATCAACAATCAATACAAAACCGTGAGTTAGCATGCCAGGGAGAGAGAATGGCCTGTCAGTGTCCTTATTCTGAGCAGAAACACTGCTGCGTTTTCTCCGATACTGCGATAATGATTGCTCAAGAAACTGGCTGTGAGGATGATTGGCAGGAATAATTCAACGAGTTCTCGGAATGTGACAGAATCGGCAGACTGTGATATGATGAGGTTGCTGCTTCAAGCAGCCAGACCAATTTGATAAGCGAGGTAACCTAAATTGAATTTGAAAGAAGTAAGCGAACTGCGCCGCCGTTTTCGTATGGATCGGAATGCTATCAGCCGTATCTATGGCTGTTTTGTCAATAGCAGCCGTGAAATCGTTTCATACATTGATGAATCCATGGGGATTCTCCCGCAGGACGAAGCAGAGAAGTACCTGAACCTGCTGAAGAAGGCTCTTTCCGGCAAACTTGGGAAGAACCTGATCGATATTATCTTCTCCACGGAGCAGGTAGCCGACAGTGATGAGCATCGCCTTCTCATGGCACTGCGCGACTCGGAACTGAAAGATGGTGAGATCCGTGAGGAGTTCTATCAGAAAATCATCAACTCTCTTGACCTTGGGGACAGCAACTACCTGATCCTCCTGGCATATGACACATACGATGTCCCCCGGAAGAACAAAAACGATGAGATGGATGCAGATGCATCCGATGCCGTATTCTCCTATGTCGTTTGCTGTGTCTGTCCTGTGAAGGAGCGCAAAGTGGAGTTGGGATTCTTCCCTGGAGATAATGAGTTCCACAGTTGTGCTGGCCAGATCGTTGCCGCACCGGAACTGGGATTCTTGTTCCCAGCCTTTGACGATCGTGCGGCCAATATCTACAACGCTTTGTTCTATTCCAGAAAGACAGATGAGATCCACCAGGAAGTTATCGACAGCGTATTTCATACCACAGCCCCCATGTCTGCCGCTGAGCAAAAAGAAGCATTCCAGAATGCACTCAGCGAAGCTTTGGGTGATGCCTGCAATATGGAACTGGTCCAGTCTATCCATGACAGACTCCGCGACCAGATTGAACAGCATAAGGAGAGCCATGACCCCGAACCGCTGGAACTCTCCGTCAGTGATGCGGCAGCAATCCTGCGCGATAACGGTGTGGAAGAGGAGAAGATCCTTGCGTTCCGTGATAGTTGCGCCACCCAGTTCGGTGATGGAGCAACGCTGAACCCGGCCAATCTGATTGATAGCAGCCGCTTTGAAGTTAAGACCGCCGATGCGACAATTTCGGTCGGTCCGGAGCACAGCTACTTGGTTGAGACAAGGATCATTGATGGCCGGAAGTACTTGCTCATTCCCGCAGACGAGGATATTGAAGTCAATGGGTTTGGGGTTCGTGTCAAAGGCGAGTAAACGAAGACAGACTACGGAGGAATAAAGATGGAGTATAACAAACTGATCGCAGAGATGTCCCTATCGGATGAGGTGGAGGGCTTCTATGTTTTGAAAGCTGCATATCCTAAGACGACCGCTACCGGCAAGCCGTTTCTGAGTGCCTCTCTGTCGGATCGATCCGGCTCCATCGAAATAAAAGTATGGGACTATTCTGGCCCCATCTCCTCTGCAGATGAAGGCAATGTTGTGAAGATCCGTGGCACTGTCTCTGAGTTCAGAGGCACCCCGCAGATTACTGTCGATCGGATCCGTTTGGCTGACGACAATGATACTTACGACCTGTCCGCCTTGGTCCCGGTGGCTCCCATTGATGTAGACACTACGATGGCAGAAGTGGAGAGGCTGATCAGTTCGATTACGGATGCTGATTACAGGAAGATCTGCAGCACGATGATGGCCCGCCATAAGGAGTCCCTGAAGACGATCCCGGCCGCTAAAAGCGTCCACCACGGCTTTATCTCCGGACTTCTGATGCACACTGCGACCATGATGAAAACGGCTGATTTCCTGGCCGGCCTTTACGGGGATATCATCGATCGTAGCCTGCTGCTTGCAGGCACGTTCCTGCATGACTTTGCCAAAGAGAAGGAGTTTACCTTTTCTCAGCTCGGCCTCGTCACGGAGTATTCGGTGAAAGGACAGCTCCTTGGTCATCTCGTAATGGGTGCACAGGAAGTTGCTGCCGTAGCTTCGGAACTGGGGCTCCCTGAAGACAAGTCCGTTTTGCTGCAGCACATGATTCTTTCCCATCACGGAGAGCCAGAATTCGGCGCTGCAGTGAAGCCCATCTGTGCGGAGAGCGAGCTGCTCTCCCAGATCGATATGCTTGACAGCCGGATGGAAATCTACCGCGAGACCTTGGCCGGTCTCCAGGTGGGAGAGGTGAGCAGTCGCATCTTCGCGCTGGACAAAAGAGTGTTCAAGCCTCATGAACTGAATGGGTGACGGATATGGCTATTGGAGAGAAATATGCTCCACTTGGAAATTGGCTGAAGGAACACGGAGGAGACTCTGTTAAGCTTACTTTCGATGAGTTGAAGCAGATCATCCCAATCCCTAACCACGCATATAAGAACAGACCATCCTGGGCAAATCTCTCAAACCCTGCATCCTTTTGCTCCAGCTGGATCAGTGCGGGATATGTCGTGGATTTCATTAGTTTAGAGGAACAATGGGTCGTATTCAGGAAAGGCGAAGTACAGGGCCACACGCACCATAGTAAGCCGCCCTATCGTGTTGTGGATCAGAAAAAACTTGCTGAAGCCATTCAAGCTGGATACGAGTGCTATGACAGTATGAAGGATGATCCACATCACCGGTATCTCTCTTGGGAGTACTGCCATGAAGCGTTTCGGCTGAATAGGCGCCCGCAGATTGACGCCACGATCGACTATCTCTGCCTGCACTTGGCTTGGTATTTGGCCAGTTGGGGTATGCTTCGAAACTCTTTCCTCATGCAGAAAGATTACAAGATCCATGCGGATGTTGTCCGTTTGATTTATCAGCCGGAGTGGGATGATCTCTGGGACATTTCTCCCGAGAAACTCTCGCAGGAGTATTATGCTGACCGAATCATGAAACTTAGCGAGAGCATTACAGAAGCTTATGTGGCGTCCGGTGCCGGCATCCCAACGGAAACCTTGCTTACCAAGATCTTGCTGGGTACTGTGGGCTGCGTGCCCGCCTATGATCGGTATTTCAAAAAGGCTCTTGCTGATACCTGTGCTGCATCCCAAGTTTTCAGTGCGAAATCCGTCCGAACCCTTGGCAACCTGTATCTTGACCATGAGGATGAGTTTGAAAAGCTCCGGAAACATTGCGGCAGCCGAATTGAGTATCCGGCAGCCAAAATCCTGGACATGTGCTTTTTTGAGTATGGCTTCCAGAGAGACGCGAGCAGCCAAGAAGACAGCGATTAGGTTATTCTGTGAGGAGGGATCACTTTGGAATATGCTTTGACAGCGGATCATCACCGCGTTCACGCATTCGATGCGGAGAAGGGGCAAGAGTATTACTGTCCTGTGTGCGGCAACCAGGTGATTCCTCGCCAGGGCGAAGTCAATTCGTGGCACTTCGCTCATGTGACCTCGTGTATGGATGACTGGAAATACGATATGTCTGAATGGCACCGAGGATGGCAATCGCGTTTTCCCGAAAATGTCCGTGAGATTGTCGTGGAACACAGGGGCGAATGCCATCGTGCAGACATCTTGATGGGCGGCTATGTCATTGAGTTTCAGCACAGTCCGATTTCTGCCGGTGAATTTGAACGGCGCAATAAGTTCTACACGAGGGCCGGCTATAAGGTGATTTGGGTGTTCGATGAGACCTACGCCTTTGGGAATGAGTATATCTCCAGCAGCCTGGATGATGAGAACAAGTTTGTGTGGAAGTGGCCGAATCGCGTGCTCGCTTCAGTTGTTCCTCAGCGATCCACAGATATAGCAGTCGTTCTGCAGCTTACCGGAGACCATGATGACGACGGTTGCGAATGGCTCGTGAAGGTGGAGTGGGCGATCGTAGACGATGATGGGTATGCCGACTATCGCCGATTCTTCATTGATGATGGTTTTGCGCCAGATCTTTTTACTGAAGACGGCCTACAAAACATTCTGTTGAGCAAGCGGAAGCGGTTTGATGCCTTCCTCCGTGATAACCAACCCTATGCGCCGAAGTGCAGCCGAATCAAGGGTAATCCACGGGACTGGTACATATGCCCGAAAACGCACGATTGGCATAACAACCAATGCCGGGAATGTCAGAACAATTTAATCAACGAGTTCCGGACAGGAACGGATTATAGGCAAGGAGGTTTGTTCTTCTACTGTGCTTATCCTCGCATTATCCATGAAGCGGATAAGTATGGAGAGGTGCATCTCCCATCCATTCGATTTTAAGGAGGACTCCGACATGAAAAAGGAATATGACACCAGCGTGAAAGAGGCCATTGAACGAGTCATGAGCGTATTCTCCGAGTACATCAAAACAACTCCATACTTCGATATTATATGGTCTGGTAAGGTCGGGTATATCTACATCAGCATCGATAGTTGCCGTGGTACTGTCGGCGACATGGACTGCCTTGTAATTGATAGCCCCGAAGAGCTTCTGGATAAGCTGCTGTATGAAATGGCAGTGGATATCATGGAGGAAGGTGGGCACGACCTAAACCCGGTAGAAGCGTCAGCATTGGAGCGTGCTGAGGTAGCACGGCGCCTTAATGTCTATCTGGAGCAGTTGCCTGAATACCAAGACCGTATCAGTTTTGTATTCGAACGCAAGTGATCTTCAAAGATAATCTCGGTAGAATATAGCGAGGTGCATATGGCAAAGAACATCAAAAAGCGTTCAGCGAGTCATATCTATTTCGGCGTCAATAAGCTAACCGGCGAGTTGAAACATATCTCCGAGGTGCCCAGCGGTCAAAAGTGCAACTGCATCTGTGCAGCTTGTCTGCAACCATTTGAGGCACGAAAAGGAACGCGGCGGCGCCACCACTTTGCTCATGTTTCAAATTACGAGTGTATGTATGCAAGCGAGGTGGCCATCTATAAGGCGTTTGCCGAAGCGTTGAAGCAGAGTGGCTTTTTGACGTTGTCCCCAGTGATGTTGCGGTTCCCAGCATGGCATGATCCAGAACTTTTGCAGGAAGCACGAAGATTGAAGATTGACTCTGTCGCTTTCGAGTGCGAACCCCTGTCTTATCCACCGCTGCTACGCGTGACCATGCAAGGGACACCGTTAAGAATCCTGTTGGATTTTGACCGCTATTATGATGACGATGATAGGGTGGAACTGGCAGAAGAAGCAAAAGCGGAGGACTACTCGCTTTTGTTAATCTCCATGCCGAAGATTGAACAAGATACGGAGTTTACCCCGGATAGGCTTCAAAGCGCACTTCAAGATAACGACCGTACCGAATGGGTCTTCAGCCGTCTGGAAGAACAGTGGAAGCAAAAGTACTACGCTGTAGCGGTTTCGCCCCCGGAGCATGGAACCGGCAACCTGTGCCCGATTTCATTTGGAAAATATAAGGGCAAGTATTCTGCTCGGTGGATCGATTGTGCCCATTGTCATTTCAATGTAGCGCAGCCACCTTGCTGCCTCTGCGTTGCAGGTGCGGGAATTCAAAAGAAAGAAGACTTCAAGAGAGATTTGCAAGATCGGCTATTCGACATCGATAAGATTAGGAGAACGAATGAAGAAGAGATCCGGCTGCGTGAAGAACGAGAAAGATCTTTCGAGCGAAGATCTGTCTATCCTCGTCCAACACCGTATGCTGCTAGGCCTGTGGTCCCAGCCGGTCCTACGCAAGAGGAGCTGGATGCGGAATATATCCGGATCTGCCAGAGCTATGACCCGACCTCTGATGAATGGACAGTGGATCGCTACAATCGGCGATGGATCATGTGTACGGTTTGCGGCCGAATTAAGCAGGATGCGCAGATGTCCTATTACGGTGGCAAGGGAGGTGCAAACCGGGGAGTCTGTGCCGATTGTTCACGAAATGGTCGTAGCTAATCCACATAGCTGGCTTGATATTATTCGCATGATGGTGTATTATTAACTTGATACTTGATAGTTTTACAGCTGCGTACTTTGGCAGCCATTTAGAGGTTCTGCCACGACAGGGCCTCTTTGTTTTGTGTGAGGTGTCAAGATGGATTATATGACCATAAGCGAAGCAGCAACTAAATGGAACCTATCTAACAGGCGTATTCAAACGCTTTGCTCTCAAGGGCGGATACCGGGCGCAGAGCGTGCTGGTTATTGTTGGCTCCTTCCAAAAGACGCAGAAAAGCCAGTGGATGCCAGAATAAAGAGCGGAAAGTATATCGGTTACTCCGAGAAATATAAGAAACCCGGAAAGAAGAACGCCACTGATGGGCTGGAGGGTAAGGCATGAACGGCCAAGGAAAACTTCTTACTCATTATTTGAAAAATGCGGACAAGCTGATCATTCCTGTCTATCAGCGAAACTATGATTGGCGCGAGGAGCACTGTAAAAAGCTGTACCAGGATCTTGTTCGGACGATCCAAAACAAGAAGCGGTGGCACTTCTTTGGCGGCATCGTGTCTGTAAGCGACCCTATGGGCAGTAGTTCTGACTACCTCGTCATTGATGGCCAGCAGCGCATTACGACCGTTTCCCTGCTCCTTTTGGCTATGGCCAATCTGATCAAAGATGGAAAGGTTGTTCCTGAGGACGATACTCTTTATGCGCAGATCACCAAGAAATACTTGGTGGATGAGATTAACCCTAAGAACCGAAAGGTCAAATTGAAACCTATCAAGGGTGACCAGGATGCCTATGATCGCCTGTGGGGAGACCCCGAAAACTTCGCACGCTCTTCAAACATCACTCAGAACTATCTATTCTTCTACAATGAGATCCAAAAGCAAGCCATTACAATCGACCAGCTCTTCAAGGCCGTTGAAAAGCTGCAGATCATCGACATCACGCTGACACCTCCTGACGATGATCCTCAGCTCGTTTTTGAGAGCCTCAACTCTACCGGACTCGAACTGAATGAGGGCGACAAAATCCGGAACTTCGTCCTGATGGGCCTCGACATTGAGGAACAGGAGCGTTACTACGATAGTTACTGGAACCCCATTGAGAAGAATGCGGGCTACGATAAGCAGAACAATTCCTACGATGTCAGCCCATTCATCCGTGACTATCTAAGCATCAAGAATAAGAAAATCTCCAGCATGAAAGACATCTACACCGATTTTAAGGCGTTTGCCGATAAGCGTACCGGTGAGATGGAAGAAATCATGAAGGATCTCCTGGCTTATGCCAAGCGGTACAACAAGCTGCTGGTCGGCCACCAGAGCTTCCCCACGAAACTGAAAGCATCCATTTTCCGTTTGAATCGGTTTGAGAGCAGTGTTACTCGCCCCTTCTTGATGGAGGTGCTACGGCTCCAGGAGGAAGGCATATTGACTGTGGACGAGGTCACTGAGACCTGCCGGATCGTAGAGTCCTATTTGCTGCGCCGAATTATCTGTGATCTTCCCTCCAATACACTGGCCAAGGTTTTCCTGACACTCAGCTCCGACATCAGGCGTTTTGATGGAACCTACAACATGTTCATCGAAAAGCTGAAATATGTGTTGACTTCCAAGAAGGAGAAGGCGGCATTCCCTGATGACGAGGCATTTGCCGAGGGACTGAAAAACAAGAACATCTATGCTATGCCACCTCGGTATAAGGCCTATCTATTCGAAAGATTAGAGAATGGTGATAGCAGCGAATATAAAGAAATCTATGGCCGTTTGGATAGCGGAGAATATACCATCGAACATATCATGCCTCAAAAGCTCACTCCGGTCTGGATTAGCGAATTGAAAGACGATGCGGAGACTATCCATAGCGATTGGCTTCATCGCCTTGCAAATCTCACCCTGACAGCATACAACTCAAAGTACAGTAATAGCCCATTCTCCGAAAAGAAAACCATGCAGGATGGGTATCTTCAGAGCGGGATAAAGATGAATCAGCGCGTAGCGCAAAAGGAACACTGGGGACTGGCTGAATTAGAAGAACGATGTGGATATCTGACTCAACAGGCAATCCAACTCTGGCCATATGCGGCAAGTTCGTATACGCCACCGCAAAAGCAATATGATGAAGTGGCCCTTGATGATGAAATAAACCTCACAGGGCGGACCCTCGTCAAATACAGGTTCCGTGGCATGGAGCATGACACAACATCTTGGGCTGAAATGTATGCTGCTGTTCTGAAAGAACTCCATAATGCGGACAAGTCTTATCTTAATTATCTGGCCGATGCCGACGACAGTGTTGAACTCTCAATTCATGTGGGAAGAACTGCCGAGAATTATTCCAGCTGCGTCAAGATTGACGAGGATATCTATGTCTGGACGGGTACTGCCACTCAGTATAAAATCAATCTACTGCGGAAGTTCTTTGAGCAGTACAAGCAGGATCCATCCGATCTGGTGTTCTTTCTTGATGATGCAAAAGACACTGGATCTGAAGACGAGGCAGAGCGCCATAAGATCAGAAGAAAGTACTGGGAGAAAGCCCTGCCGTTGATCCAGAAGACAACCGGCAGTTTCCAGAATGCGAATCCTCAAAAAAACAACGCGGTTTATGGCGGCACCAATAAACCGGGCGTTTTGATTTCTTGTGTGGCAAACTTCGATTCAGCGCGTGTGGAAATCTACATTGATCAGGGCGATTATGATAAGAATCGGGCGGTATACAGACTGCTTGAAACCCACCGTTCTGAGATAGAAACGGCCTACGGCAAGGCACTGACTTGGGTTTGCCAAGAAGGCGTCAGAGGTTGCCGGATCTATGACAAGATGACGGAGGTCAGCATTACTAAAGAGGATGACTGGGATGCGATGATTGCTTTCCATACACAACAGGCAAAGAAACTGCTGTCTGCTATGCAGCCGTTTTGGACTTAGTATTTCTGACAGTTGAGTCGGAAAAAGAATTATCGGAAGCTGGGAGGAAAACCTATGGCAGCAAATGCGAGTCTCAGCAGAGCAAAAGCTGTGCAGAATGATGAATTCTATACGCAATATAGTGATATTGAGGCGGAAATCAACGCCTATATCGAGTTTAATCCAGATGTGTTTAGAGATAAAGTCATTCTCTTGCCATGTGACGATCCGGAATGGTCGAACTTCACGAAGTATTTTGCGGCTAATTTCAATCGTTTTGGCCTTAAAAAGTTATTTCAACGTCTTATGCTAAGAGTGCTGGAAACCAGCAACTAACGCTGTTCGAAATGGAGTCGCCGCTCTTTGATCAAGAAAAACATGAGACTCATGGCAAGCTTTTTACCTTGACATGTGATAGAGATGGATCTGGAAGTGTCGATGCTGATGATATTGAATTCTCTGGATATCTTGATGGTGATGGGGATTTCCGTTCTGTTGAAGTGACGGCTCTTCGTGATGAAGCTGACATTATCATCACTAATCCGCCTTTTAGTCAGTTTTCGACATCAAAAGGGAGAATGGGATTTCTCCAGTGGATCTTGGAAGCAAATAAGAAATTCGTTATTCTGGGCAACATGAATGCTATCAATGACAAAGAAGTGTTCCCGCATTTAGAACGAAATGAAATCTGGCTTGGTTACAAATCTCTAAGCCAGGATATGTATTTCCATGTCACTGATGATTATAAGCAGTGGCTTATTGAGAATAAGAAAGAGGGCTCTGCTTACAAAATTATTGATGGCGTGGTAATGGGTCGTTTGGCATCAGCGTGTTGGTTTACCAATATCGATCATGGTAAGCGCCACGAACCACTCCTTCTTGATACCATGGCACATAATCTGAAGTACAATAAAAAACTGCGCAAGAAACTAGAGAAGGAATATGGGAAAATAGAGTATCCACGTTATGACAATTATGATGCCATCGAGGTTCCGTTTGTTGAATGTATCCCTTCTGATTACGACGGGATAATGGGTGTTCCAATGACATTTATGGATCGTTATGACCCGGAGCAGTTCGAGATACTAGGGCGAAGGGGTGACTTGAAGTGGGCAGAGACTGAGTGCGACTTCTATACCCCACCGTCACCTGAGATGCAACAAAAGTATAAAGATATGAACAATACTTGGCGGGTACAGAATACATACATACTATCTGATGAAGGGATTCCACTTATTACCTACGGGCGAATCTTTATTCAATCTAAGAAGGGCGGGGCTAAATAATGATCACAACTCTTCATACCGAATGGACTGTCGGCGATGTTTGTAAGGGATTCATCTTTGACAAAAACGAGGGCAAGGGACTCTTTGGCCTTGATGGGCAGCTCATTATCCAACCGGAGTATCAGCGTAATTATATCTATGGAGACGGAAAACGCGACGTAGCCGTTGTCGAGTCATTATTGAAGAAATACCCGCTAGGATTGATCTATTTTGTCAAAAACAAAGACGGAATGTATGAAGTTCTAGATGGACAGCAGCGCATCACCTCATTTGCACGGTACGTTAACCAATCTTGGCAATTCGCTGTGGAAATAGATGGGAAACCTCGATATTTCGATAGCCTTGATAAGGATTTGCAAGACCGGATAACAAACGCACCCCTGACCATCTATGTATGCGAAGGTGAACCGTCTGAGATTCAAGCATGGTTTGAAACAATAAACATTGCGGGCGTCCCACTAGTAAAACAGGAATTGCGAAATGCATCTTATCATGGCTCTTTTGTAACGAAGGCACGAGAGGTGTTTTCGAACACTGGGAACGCAAATATGAACCGCTGGCAGACATATGTAAAAGGTGATCCAAAGCGGCAGTACATTTTGGAGGCTGCTCTTGATTGGGTAAGTAACCACAACATTGATGAATACATGGCTCTCCATAGATATGATTCCAGCATCACCGAATTAAAAAACCACTTCGATACAGTGATTGATTGGATTGATTCTGTATTTGATTACACTGGCAGCGAGATGTGTGGGCTAGATTGGGGCGACCTCTACCGTCGGTTCCACAATAATGCATACTCGAAGGAAAATGTCTCTGAAAGGGTTGCCACGCTGCTTGAAGATACGCAAGTTACAGACAAAAAAGGAATATTCGAATATATTCTGGGCGGTGAGGAGAATCCCATTCTCCTTAATATTCGTGTATTTGATCAGAAAACAAAGAAAGCGGTCTATTTGAAACAAACAAAGGTTGCTCAAGAAAAAGGAGAATCCAATTGTCCTCTATGTGCATTGGGACATGATGCCAACGCCAAACGCATCTACAAAGGAGCTGAGATGGATGCGGATCATGTTACCGCCTGGAGCAAGGGGGGCGCGACTGACATCAAAAATTGCCAGATGCTCTGCAGAACACATAATCACGCCAAAGGAAACAGGTGATTATTTATAAACTAGCTCATATGAGGATAAGGATTGTGTGAGAGATGGATGCGTTGATTTCAGTAGTCATTGGCGGAGCCTTTACAGTACTTGGTGTGATTATCGGCTGGGGTCTTAATGAGATGAGCGCAGCTCGCCGTTTAAGACCGCACCTCTGCTTCAAACTTAATTCTACCCCGGACACCGAGTTGGTTGAAGAAGGGTTACGCACAAAGACGAGTTCATCTGAGTACTGTATTGAAATCTATAATGTGGGCCAATCACCGGTTATCATTGAGAGTTTTGACATGTGTTGGCGGAAGCAACTTCTGATTCAGTGCTTTCCGAGTAGTGAAGACGCCACTATCCTCCCATACCACAACATATCATATGTTCTGACGCAGCAGGATGCGGATGCAATCGAATGGCATTGCAAACGGTTAGGATTCAAGCAGTGCCGTATCGTTGCCACGACTGTGAACGGGGAAGAATTCAAAGAGAATATTGATGTGTCCTGGATACATATGAGGACAAGCCTCTGGGAAAAGACCTAATAGTTTAGCCTGAAGTCGTTGTTCCTCAAAAACTACTAATGGAGGGATCATATTGAAAAAACAAGAGATGTCTTTGAAGCAACAATATCAGCGTCTTACAATGGCCAAGGCACAGGCAACCCGGAATGGACAACCTACCCCTAAGCTCGATAAGAAGATCGAAAAGATGAAGGCAATGATGGGCAGCACCGTACAGAAAGTGCCGGCTGCAAAACCATCTGCCGGCAAGTTCGTGGACTACAAGGGTGTCAACAAGCTGCCCATGCAGGGTGGTGCCTGCACTCCGAAATAAGATTTGCCATAAATTGTTCATCGCCCGGAAAGAACAGGATTATAGAATAAAAATGAGAATAAATGTTGGGGGCGCGATGCATGCCAAGAACATACAGTCACCTATGTTTAATGATGGGCAGATCCATATTGCAAAATGGGTGCGGAATGCATTGGATCTTAACGACGGAGATGAGCTGCTTTTCGAAGTCGTTGATAACAAAATAATCTTTACAAAAGCCGAGGGTTAGTGGGAAGATCCTCGTTGCCCCCGCTGACCCAAAATGTACTAAACGAAAATGACACGCCCCAAAAGTGAACGCCGATGTTTTGGCGCACTCTTGGGGCGTGTTTTTCATGTTCAGTTCAGTCGGTCAAAAGGTATGCCTTTTGACATTACTTTTTCTGGCGTTTAAGCTGCTCTTTGAAAAGATTCTTCATCACTTCTTTGCCTTTATCCGTACCGATTAGAGGAATAAAACATATTTCATTCAAGGAAACGAGGATTGTCTAGTTGATCGGACGGTCTTGCTGGATACATGCCTTCTTCGTTAGATAATCTCTGAATAGGAAATGGAGTACTCAAATAGCCGCATCTGATCGTCAGCCTTGACTTTTTCAATGAGATCTTTTGTCGGATCATTCAAACATATTATGCCAAATACACGCTGTCCTTTGACTGCAACATCTTCCTCAATCCAATCGATATACTCTCGCGTTTGTGCATAAGCGTCATCATAGCCAGAGTCCTTTTTCAACTCGATAACATACAGGTCTCCAGCGGTATCAATCCCAAGGATATCAAGCCTGCCATTCCTCAAAACAAATTGCCTGCCATAGACACCTCGCTTCTGATATATACGGAGCGGCATCCCAAATACAGGAATGCCAATTTCCATCCGCTGCACCAGTATTGGCGTCCGGCTGAAATAGCCTCCAAGGGCCCGGCAAGAAAAGCTAATTGCGGGGCAAAAGAAAAAGCCATTACGGAATTCTTTCAAATCCTTTATACTGAACAGTGACCAAACAACCCAGTAGAAAGGAATGATATGAAAGGAATTCAGAGTAATGGCTTCCTGCCAATTATAGCACAGGCCATTGCAGAAATGGAAGAACTCCATGGTGAGTTTGCAAGTATAAACGAAGTCAATCTTGCAGAACTGGGGCGCAGGACCGGGATCTCTCGGGCAAAGCTGCGCCGGCTAAAAGCAAATGGATTTTGTGAGACTCCGCATGGCCTCATAGGCCAGCCAAAGGAGCATTTGCTGGACGGATACAGTTCGGTTTTGGATAACTTACTGAGAAACGGAGTCAGTAATTCTACTGTTTGTCTGGGACGGCTGCAAGCAATAGGCTTTTCTGGAAGCCGAAGCACAGTGAAACGGTACATCGCCTCCCACAAGCATCTCATCCCCGCCAAGCGACAGCAGATCGCACCGCAGGGCAACCGCGGGCGCCGCTATACGACCGGTCCCGGTGAAAACTACCAGATGGACTGGGGTTTCACGGATGTCCTGGATTACAACGAACAGGTTTTCCGAGTGGCTTGCTTCGCCATGATCTGCCATCACTGCGGAGAATGTTACATTGAGTTTTTCCCCAATGCCAAGCAGGAAAATCTATTCATCGGTATGATCCATGCCTTCCAATACATGGGGATCCCCAGGTTCATTCTTACCGACAACATGAAAAGCGTCATTCTCCATCGTGACTTGGAAGGACACCCTGTATGGCAGAAGGATTACGAGACCTTCATGAAAACCATTGGTTTTGAAACAAAACTCTGCAAGCCGCGGCATCCGTTTACCAAGGGAAAAGTAGAACGGCTGGTGCGGTTCGTGAAAGAGAATTTCCTCGCCGACCGAGTTTTTTACAACATTACCGATCTAAACTGGCACGCACTGGAATGGTGCAATTCACAGAACGGAACCTACCATCGTGCCGTGGACGGTGTGCCTCAGCAACTCCACATGGAGGCATGCGGCGAACAGCTTCGGCCGCTTCCAGAATTGGATGCGGTACGCTTTTATCTCTGTCCGGAACGAAAAATCTCTTTTGACGGGTTCGTAAACTACGAGGGCCGACGGTTTGGCGTTCCTTATAGCTATCCGGGTGCAACAGCTCGGATCATGCGCAGCGGAGATACACTCTACATTTACTCTGCGGATCTGAGTTCTCTTTTGACGACCCATGATGTGACCTGGAGCCGCAGAGACAGCTTCTGCGAAGGGCAGTACGAGGCACTTCAGCAGCCTGAGGAACTGCCGACCGCTCCAGTAATGACGCGGATTCGCCAACTCCCAAGGCCATCTGGTGAACTCTCTTTTGCCAAATTTGATTTTGACGGGGAGGAACCAGTATGACACAGACCGTTTTTGAAAAGATGAAAACCGCGATCTCAGTGCTGAAGCTGGACTTCACAACCGAAGAATTCGCCACTTTTGCTGATGACCAGGAACTTTCAGAAGAAGCCATTGAGGCGGTACAAACTGTCTTTTCCTACATCAGTGAAAAGAAACAGCAGACCACCGTCCAAACACTGCTCAAACTGAGCCGGCTGCCGAAAAAGGCGCCGAAAACCTTTGAAAACTTTGATTTTTCTCTGCTAAAGAGCAGAGACTTGGACCGGATCCGGGCATTGCCCTCCTTGGGTGCGGTTTATTCGCACCGCAATCTGGCCTTTATTGGACCGCCTGGAACAGGAAAAACGCATTTGGCGCAGGCATTTGGCTATGCCTGCTGCCAGCATGGAATGCGGGCCTATTTCATTAAGGCTTCCGAGCTGCGTGACCGCTTTACGGCCGCCAGACGCGTGGGGAAAACGGATTCCTGCCTCAAGAGCTTAGTTCGCCCATCCTGCTTGATCATTGATGAGATCGGTCATTGCGAATTCGATAAAGAGAATACGCGGCTGTTCTTTGACCTGATCGACCGTCGCTACAACAAGGAAGGCAATTTTAACATGGTTTTCACCAGCAACAAGAATCCGGCTCTCTGGCGTGAGGACTTTGATGAGGACTCTACACTTCTGTGTGCGCTGGACCGCATCTTTGATGAAGCTACGGTATTCAAGCTGCGGGGCGAGAGCTTCCGCGGGAAGAAACTGGATACAGTTTCTGTACAGACTGGCAAAGTAAAGGCCGTTGAGCCGATGGCTGACCAGCAAGAATAATATTTATTTGCCAATCTGGGTTGTTTGGTTTTTCTATCTGAGCTTTGATTAGCGATTTCAGTTGAGCCCGCAGTGGTTTTCCTGGCGAACGCTAACACCAGTTCATCTTCGAGAAGCTTTTCGCTGGAGAATTGCTGTTTTTTTACGCCGATGTCTACGATCGTTTCCGCCTCAACATCAGTAACGGCAGGCTCTGGGACAGCGATTTTTACTTTGCCAACTGGCTTTTCAGCCCTCTTCTTCAAATCCTTTGAGACAAAACGCTCATGCTCTTGGATGACTCTCTGAGCCTCTCCATTCTTGCCTTGGGCGAGAAGGGTTCGCACGAGATTATTTGCGGCATAGCGCACATCTCGATTCTGCCGCAGGCAGTCTTCAAATACGCTTTGGGCTTCTTTGAATTTCCTCTGTTTATACAGCGAGTACCCTAGATTATTTAGGGTATTTTCGCCGACAGGAAGAGCCTCAAGTGACTTCCGATAGTATTCTTCTTCCTTGAGACAGTCCTTTTTCTTTCCGTAGCACCATGCCATCCAGAAGTAGACGGTGCCCTCAAGGAAAATGCGAGATGTGGGTTTTCCATCTTCAAATTGCTCAAAATATGAGAGTGCATTTCCCAACATCTGCATATTGTAGTAGGTATATCCGAGGAGTTCTTTTGCTAACAGGATCTTCGGATTACACTGTAAGACCTGGGTAAGTGACTCGATGATGCTCTCATTCTTAGAGTCATAATACAGGTGATCCAGAGCAGCACACATTTCAGGGATTCCTGCTTCAACATCGTCTCTATCCAGCATTCTTCCTATGGCGCTCCACATACCGGGAAAGCCCTCTTTCAGTGGAACCACCAGAATGTATGTGAAATCCTCAGCTGTGAATATCCCAGACTCTGTTTTGAGGCTTTTGATTTTTTCATCTAGGTAAGCCGACAAGTACTGAAGAACATTCTCTTTCTTTCCGGATACCAAATCAATAATGGCGTAGTACAGCAAATTGTATGGATCCGATCTATCGAGTCCATATACCATTTTCTTGAATTTTGTATATAGTGGGTCATCGACCAACTGCTTGGTGTCCATCTCGGAATACCTGTAGTAACCCGAAATAAGTGCGTCCAAAAGTAGATCACAGTAAAGGGACTCCAACCCACCTTTGTGTTCAGAGGGAGCTGCGTTCAATATTTGGTCGCAAGAAGAAAAATCTGTTGAATTATCAAGTAGAGTCTTGTCGAATTGCGCGAGAAGATTATCGGCTATTTTTTGAAGGGTGCTATCCGTTGCCATTGCAATACCTCCATGGTGATGATTCTGTGCTCATATTGTACCGTTAATGGCCGGAATTGGCAAGTCAATGCATTTTGACTAATACGTTGTTCCTGTGTATGCACAAATACCTCCTATTTTCGGAAGTACGCCGCCTGCCCCCAGGGGATCCTAACACGGTTATTGGTGAGCAGCCAGAGCACAGGTATGCCGGATGAGGCCTCATATTCCGGGAAATCGCTTTTCCCATCTGTCATGATGACGATTTCTGAAGGAACATTGTCAGACATATGTTCCCGAACATAATCAAAAATGCACTGGAAACTTGTCCCGCCTCCGCTATATGGCTTCAGTTGCAGCAGGTTTTCCGCACTGGTAATGGGAACTACCCGTCGGACTTCCGAATCAAAGAAACCGATGGAGCCGCTAAGCATCCCGCCGAATTGCTCAATAGCTGCGCAGATCTCGGCGGCGGCCATGGCCACTTCCTGATCTTTCAAAGAGGCAGAGATATCAACCATGAACAAAACATTGAGCCTGGGCGTTTCAGACTCGTTGTAATCCGGCAGAAAGAAGTCCAGGTCCTGCAGCCTGCGATCGGGAGGGGTAAAGCTGTAGTCCCTTGTTTCGTCCATGATAAAGTGGTTCAAGAGAGATTGCCAATCGTGAGTCGTGATTTTCGATCGGTGAAGGACGCGCTCACAAAGGGTGCTACTGTCATAGTTTTCTGCATCGCGGTCCTTTGAACCCCGGATTTCCCGAATTGCCTCTTTGAGATTCGCACTCGGGCGTGTTGTATACTCGAAGATGAGATCGTCCAGTTCGTCATCATCATCTGCTTCCGGGCGATATACTTCAGGCATCTCCTGCTTGCGGAACCCTTTGCACACTCGCTCGATGATTCCTCGAATGCGCTCAGATGGAATTAGGTCATCGGGATCAGGGTCATCCGGGCTGAGAATCAGGACCCCATCCTCGGTGCGGGCGTTCGGCCTATCCCACCACTCATCTGAATCCAGCAGGAGATTGCGGCGCTGCGCATCACTCAACGTGGAAGGATCCAAAGGTGTCATCTGAAATGCCTCGTAAGGCGTCAACTCGCAGCCTTCAACTTTGGGATAAAAAGTCTCATGGTGGATCTCGCCGATTCCAGGGAGCTTGTCATCCGTGAAGTCATACCGGATAAGCGAGGAGTTGACAACGATATTGCAGGCAAAGTGAAAACGGTCACCTTTATAAAACTGCGGGCGTGAGAGATGCCCTAACCGGATATGCATGAGCTGGTGGCAGAGCGCAAAATCCAAGCTGTTGTCGTCGAGCTTTTCCAACCAGCTCGCGTCAAAGTAGATGCAACTCCCGTTTGTTGACATCCGGCGCACATCCACATTGGTGACAAACAACATCTCTACCAGCGGCGCCGCCAACTCCGGCTCCCGTGTCAGAAGCCGATACCGGGCCTCCTGGAGTTTTCTTTTGAGCTTATTGATTCGCTTATCAGTCATTTCATGCCTGCCTTAACCGCATCCAGGTATATTGCGTTTTCTGCAAGAATGGGGCGGAGCTTAGGGATGAGCTGATAATCATGGAGGAGGTTGGTGCGGAAAGTCCAAGGAAGATCACAAGCGAATACTATAGAGTTGTTGATGAGCTCCTTTCCCGGATGCTGACGCGCATAGGCGACCATCTCAGCCCTAAGGGCCTCCTGCATTTCCGGAGACTTCTCAACAGCAGTCTTTTTCCCGGCGAAGATGTCTTCGATTGAAGGCAGGTTTGAAAACAGAGTGCACCATTTCGCAAAATTGTAAGTTACGCTTGCCCCGATACAGCCGGATATCAAAGGCTGAATTGCGTCCATGTTTTCTGAGATATTGGTAAGGATGTTGCTGACCATCTCCCAGGAACGAGGTGTTGGAAAAGCCAAGGTGGATTCAGGGCTATCGGAGCGCATGAGAGCGGTTGGGTTATACTCCAGAAAACTGGTGACAAAGCGGTGAATGCCTGATTTGACAGCCCAGTCGTGCCAGGAGTCAGGATCGCCCTTCACAGTAATGTGCAAGAGACGGTTGGCTAATGCGCGTGGCATATTATAGGCAACGGATTTATCGGTAACGCGGTTGCCAGCGGCAATGACGATACAGTTCTCCGGCAGCTTATGCTCACCAATAACGCGATCCAGCGTGATCTGATAGGCAGCGGCCTGCACCGACTGCGGTGCGGCGGTGATCTCGTCTAGGAAGAGGATGTTGATCACATCTTCACTTTCATCCATCTGGAAAATCTGAGGCTTCAGCCACACCGATAGGGTTTTATCCGCGTTGGTCGTCGGGATGCCTCTGAGATCTACCGGGTTGAATAGCAACAGGCGTACATCTGTGATGGAAACCTTTTTTCCGGTCTTAGCCTGGATGTTGCACGCTATCTCACGAACACCCTGGGATTTGCCGATACCCGGAGGCCCCCACAGCATCACGGAGGGAAAAGATTTTAGTGGGGTACCGTTTTTGATGAGCTTGATATAGGCCCGGGACAATAGGCTCACAATCTGATTCACATTCAGTAAGGTCAAATTGGTTTCGTTATCAGTCATTTCTCGTGCAGCCTTTCTGACGAATGATGGTTTTTTCTGTGCTTAGGAGAATTATTGGCAGAAGCGCTGTTTCTGAACGGCAATCCGCTTTCTCATCAGCGTGACAAAAGCGCTTGGTTCAATGACTTCCAGCACCGGGCCGAAGGACAGCACCCTAATAAGCAGCTCGGTCTCATCGTCCTTGTCGTAACGGAGCCTGATCTGATAGAGCCGATCGGCCAACTTCTGAGTCTCTTTTTCAAAATGGGAGAAGTGTAGCAGCACACGTTCCAGCCCGTTGCGCTCGTCATGAAGCAGCATTACAAGCTCTTCGGAATTTTCCTGAGGCAGCGTGATGGATTTGGGATCATAGGCATCCAGCAACTCGCATGAACGCACACGAGCCATATTGATCGTGTTGAGCCGTCGCTTGCCGGTTGCCAGTAACCTGAACTTATCGTCCTTGGCGGAATATTCCAGGCGGTAAGGTATACACTCGATCGAATGGCGGGCGCCGGTATGGCCACGGAACCGGATACGCAGTTTTCTCTTCTTTCGAATTGCCTTCAGTGCTGTTTGGAAGCAAGCTATGTAGGCGGGATCCCCATACGGATCTCCGTCCGCGTACTGGTCAAAGAGAATGAAGGTGTCCTGAGCATACAGCGGATCAACATCTTCCAGCCCGGTCGTGTCCGGATCAAACAGAGCGATTCTGGGATCAGACAGCAGCGCTTTGAGCCATCTCTTTTGGAGCATTGTCAAAGGCATGGTTGGCTTGTGGTGAAGTATGGAATGATACTCCTGATCGAGTAAAGGCCAGGTTCCGGATTTCAGCGCTGCCGGAATTGCAAGCGCGCTTTCCGCGAAAGCCTTTTCCCGGACAAGCTCGGTCATTCTTCGATCTGTCAACTTCCCATCGGATGCTTCGGAAAGGACAGCTGCGACGACATTGAAATAGCTTCCGTAGATCTCACTGAATAACATCGTTGCCACCTCCGTACAGAGCGTCCATCCGAGCCAAATCTTCTTGGAACATATCCAAAACATACTGGCTGGAGCATTTGAGATCTACAATGCGGCCGATGAAGGTGCGCAGCCAGGGCAGTATCTCTGAGGCATCATAGACATCGGCTGAAAACCTGCAAGTCTGTGAGTCCAATAGTTCGACTGTACCATGGCGCTTCTCGCGCTCCAGGCGGTGCAGCACGAATTCCTCGCCCGGGTCAAAATGGACCGTCATTTCAATATGATCCAAATTATGGTCGGGACCCGTTGAGACACCCCAAAGGTGCTGGTCAAACTTCTCCTGGTACCCTAAGTACTTGCTGTAGTGTTTCTCGACATTCCCAATCGTGACCTTTTTGATGGCATCCAACCGGAAGAAAGATAAGTGCCGCCCCCGGTAATGGTAGCCGAGCAGATACTGGCGCCCGGACTGGGTGCTGACATAGATCTTCAGAGGACAAACCGTCCTTTGATAGTCGCGGCCACTCCGCAGGCTCCTGACGGTCAGTTCCGCAGCTCTTTTTTCATCGATTGCCGCCAACAGATCACAGAGGACATCACTGTCCAGGGCGTGGAGCATGTAGTGATGTTTGAATCGGAAGCTATCAGAAGGTTTTTCCAATTTATCGATCAAGAAGGAGCCAATCACCCCGAGTGGATCCTCCTCGGAGAAAAAGGATAGGGCGTCTGCCCAGGTATTCAAATCAACGGTGTTATCATCCGTTCTCCGGTAGAGTACCTCACGACCGCATTTCTCGGAGCTTAGCAGACCAAGCGCCTCATATTCCTTGAGCTTTTTCCGCACGGTGGATTCGTCTGGAGAGAAGGCGCCGCTGAAATGAGAGAGATAGTCATCATTGATGCAATCGACAATCTCTCTGGAAGAAAGCGCGCTGCCATCGGCCAGCAGGTCCATCACATAGAAGTGGAGGGTGATGTCCTTATCGGTAAAGCTTTTGGCTTTAAAAGCCTTGTGGAGCGGGTTGTGTGGGATCCGCCTGCTGTCAACCGAGAGGAATACATTCTTGCCGGATGTGTCCTGATGGAAGGACATAAAGTCGCCGATCCAACTCTCAATTCTTCGCCGCTCATTATCGTAGCTGCGGGCACTCTTGATGCTGTACTCTTCCCGACTCTTAAACCCATAGACATAGAATTCGCGCATGTAGCTCCGGATACGCTCAAAACTCTTGACCAACTCACTATATGCCACGAAATCCACCTCCTGCAGTTTATGGCCTCATTTTACCACAGGAGGTGTCCAAATGAAAGAACAGCTCCTTGCCAACTGCGGTCTGGAATGGGTTTGAACCAATTTTTCGCAGACTTTTAGGTAGTTGCTCTTGAGTTCGCAACTTTTTTTCCGTGTTTTTCCTCTGAACAGGCAGTATTCTTAAATCACGAAAAGCGCATACAGCAAACCCATGCATATGACTTTTAATCATAGACGCTGTTCTGGTCTGGCGTAGTAACCTCTCCGGAATAAAGAATGCGCTTTGTAAAAGACGCTAACAGCATTATCTATTAACATTAGCTCAACGAAGGAGCACCTGCTTTCGGGGCAGGCCGACAAAGGGTGAGACCCCCTTTATGATGATAAAGGACAGCGTCTTGTCGAATACATCTCCGGTAGTTCAGATGGTAGAACGGGAGACCCCAATCTCTGTGTCGTGGGTTCGAGCCCCACCCGGATGATGTATTCACTCCTTAGACAAAAAGGCACCAACAGCAAAGATTGAATAGCTAAGATGGTTATAGCAGGCGGTTCATACCCGTCGTTCGTGGGTTCGATTCCCACTTCACATGGTGCCTTGTTTTATCAATAAAGATGCCCACAGCAACACCCAACGGTCTTGAATCCGATCCGATGCAGAGGTCAGGGCGCCGGTCAACTGGCGGCTTAGGACTTGCGATATGTCAGGCATCTTGTGAAAGGCACCAACAGCAATTCTTGGTAACAACTACGACTAGAAATCGTACTTTCGGGTTCAAATCCCTGATGGTGCCTTGTATAACCAATTCATCACGGAGGAGTGATTTCCATGCTGAAGTTTCTAAAGAAAGAAGCAAATATGACCCATACGGAAAATGGCGCAGTTACATATCGTTCCACCCAGTCTGAATGTCTGGATCTGTTCGCTACGATCGGCGCCCTGCGCAGAGAGCGTGACGAGGAGATCACGAATCGCTTCCTCCGCGCCTATGCCGAAGACGCTGATCTGGCCATGAAGACCCTGTTCTTTGCGAGAGATATTCGTGGCGGTATCGGCGAGCGCCGTGTCTTCCGTACCATTCTGAAGTGGCTGGCCGACAACGAGCCGCAATCCCTGGAGAAGAACATCCAGTACATTGCAGAGTATGGACGCTACGATGACCTGCTGGTCCTGATGGGCACCACATGCGAAGGCAAGGTGCTGCATCTGATCAAAAAACAGCTGGCAGCTGACTTTGCCGCTCTGGAGGCCGGCGAGTCCGTGTCCCTGCTGGCCAAGTGGCTCCCCTCCGTCAATGCCTCCAACGAAGATGTGATCCGGCAGGCGAAGCGAATTGCCCGTGCGATGGGTATGAACGACGCCCAGTACCGCAAAACGCTGAGCGCCCTGCGCACCAAGATCAGCATCATCGAGAACAACCTGCGCGAAAAAGACTACACCTTCGATTACTCCAAGCAGCCCTCCAAGGCCATGTTCAAGTATCGTAAGGCCTTCATGCGAAATGATGGAGACCGCTATGATGAATTCATGAGCCGTGTCGCCGAGGGTACGGAGCAGCTCCACACTGGCACCCTGACGCCCTATGAGATGATCAAGCCCTTCTTCGGTCGCGGCGATATCTCCGATCAGGAGCGCAAGGCCATTGACGCAACATGGAAGACACAGGAGGATTTCACTGGCGGTGAGAACGCTCTGGTCGTCATTGATGGCTCCGGCTCCATGTACGGTGGTGCTGATCCCATCCCCGCTACTGTGGCGCTGTCTCTTGGTATCTACTATGCCGAGCTCAACACCGGCGCATTCCAAAACCACTTCATCACATTCTCTGAGAATCCCAAGCTGGTGGAGATTAAGGGCAAGGATATCTACGAAAAGGTGCGGTACTGTCACCAGTTCAACGAGGTCGCCAACACCAATATCCAGCGTGTGTTTGAGTTGATCCTCAAGACTGCCGTGAAGAACCGTGTGCCCCAGAAGGATATGCCTGCCAAGATCTTCATTATCTCCGATATGGAGTTCGACTACTGTACTGAAGATTGCTCCTTGACCAACTTCGAGTATGCGCAGCGGCTCTTCGAGGAACATGGCTACCAGCTGCCCGAGGTGATGTTCTGGAATGTGGCAAGCCGTAATCAGCAGCAGCCCGTCAAGATCAACGACCAGGGCGTTGCGCTGGTATCCGGCTGTAATCCCCGAATCTTCTCCATGCTGAAAGCCGGCATTCTTTCCCCCTATGCCTTCATGATGGATGTTCTGGGTTCCGAGCGTTACGCGGCGATCGTGGCATAATAGAGCTGACGCAGGAGGTGATAGCAGGTATGTTATCGCCTCCTGCTTTTTCTTTCCCAACAAAAGTGTTGCTGTTGGCAGAGATGAACCGTAAAATAAAGAGTATGAAGGAAAGGGAGATCGTTATGATTACGATTCAAGGTTTATATAATACTGCGGTCTGTTACACCCCCGAGTTGGAGGAGGCAGCCCGCAAGCAGATCCAGACCGTTTGCGATCAGGCCGAGTTTGCCGGCTGCAAGATCCGGATCATGCCCGATGTCCACGCTGGCAAGGGCTGTACCATCGGTACCACCATGACCATCCAGGACAAGATCGTGCCCGGTATGGTTGGCGTCGATATCGGCTGCGGTATGGAGACTGTTGAGCTTCGTGAGCGGGAGGTCGACTTTGAGAAGCTGGACGCCCTAATCCGCAGGGAGATCCCCTATGGCCGTGAGGTTCGAGACATTCCTCATGCACTGAACGCTGAGATCGATCTGACTCACCTCCGCTGCACAGATCAAGTCAATCTCAACCGGGCCATGCGCAGCATCGGCTCTTTGGGTGGCGGCAACCACTTCATTGAGGTGGATCGCGCGGAGGATGGCCGGTTGTTCCTGGTGGTCCACTCTGGCAGCCGTCATCTGGGCACCGAGGTGGCTGAGCACTACCAGAATGAGGGTCGGCGTGCCCTTTGGGGCGGCGCCCAGTATCAAGTTCAAGCCGCCATTGACCAGCTGAAGGCCGAGGGCCGGTTCCAGGAGATCCAGAAGACCATCAAGGCGCTCAAGAAGGAGCACGAGCTGAATATCCCCAAAGATCTGGCCTATGTGGAGGGTAAGCTGTTCGAGGACTATATCCACGATATGAAGCTGACACAGCAGTTCGCCATGCTCAACCGCAAGGCCATGGTGGATGTTATCATGACTGGCATGGGCTTCACGGCGGTGGAGACCTTCACCACCATCCACAACTATATTGATACGGACGCCATGATCCTGCGTAAGGGCTCTGTCTCCGCCAAGGCCGGCGAGAAGCTGCTGATCCCCATCAACATGCGTGACGGTAGCCTGATCTGCAGCGGCAAGGGCAACGAGGATTGGAATTGCTCCGCACCTCATGGCGCCGGCCGGCTGATGAGCCGCAAGGCGGCCTTCAATGCTCTGTCCATGGAGGAGTTCCAGAAGGAAATGGAGGGTATCTACACCACCTGTGTTGTGCCCGACACGCTGGACGAGTCTCCCATGGCCTATAAGAGCATGGAGGAGATCGTCGCTCAAATCGGCCCTACTGCGGAGATTATTGAGCGGATCCGTCCTGTCTATAACTTTAAGGCAGCAGACTGAAATACAATGATGAAAGGCGGTGTTGACCGTGGAAGCATTGATCAAAGAAAAGCTTCATGAAATCGAGCAGCGGGAGAACTGCCGCATCCTTTTGGCCGTGGAGTCCGGTAGCCGTGCTTGGGGCTTTGCTTCTCCGGACAGCGACTATGATGTGCGCTTCATTTATGTGCGCCCCAGAGAGAGCTATCTCAGGCTCAACCGGGTCCGTGATGTGATCGAGCTGCCCATCAATGGTGTTCTGGACATCAACGGTTGGGATGTGGACAAGACACTGAAGTTGCTCCATAAATCCAACCCCACCGTATTTGAGTGGTTTTCCTCTCCCATCGTGTATCAGACCACTGACTTCACTGAGGCGTTTAAGCCCGTCATGCGGCGCTACTTCTCGTCCAAGAATGGCCTTTGGCACTATCTGCAGATGGCGGAAGGAAACTATCAAGAATACCTGCGCGGCGACATGGTGAAGGCCAAGAAGTACTTCTATGTACTGCGGCCAATCCTTGCTTGCCGGTGGATCCTTGAAAAAGGTACTCCGCCCCCAATGCTCTTTTCTGAACTGGCGGCGAGCCAGCTTCCGGACTACCTGGAGAAAACCGTTGCGAAGCTGCTTGATCTGAAGATGAACTCCCCTGAGGTGAAGATGATCCCGAGAATCGATATCCTCAACGCTTACATGGATCGGAGCATTGCAGAGGTGCGTGCTCTGGTGGAGCAGTATCCGAGAGAAATCACGAAGGACTGGGAGGAACTCAATGCGCTGTTCCTCGCCGCACTGGAGATGTGATCTTATGATGAAATTGCCACCACAAGTGAATACAGCATTTGAGATGCTTGAAGCGGCCGGCTATGAGGCGTACCTTGTTGGTGGCGCAGTGCGTGATTATGTGCGTGACAACAGTCCTGCGAAGGATTGGGACATCACCACCAACGCGCTCCCAGAGCAGGTGGAGGAGATCTTTACAGGCTACCACCTGATTGAGACTGGCTTGAAGCATGGGACTGTAACTGTTGTGATCGACCAAGAGCCTCTAGAAATCACGACCTATCGCGTTGACGGGGACTACTCCGACCATCGGCATCCGGACTCAGTCAGCTTTACCCGCAGCCTGAAGGACGATCTTGAGCGCCGGGACTTCACCATGAACGCTCTGGCCTACAACCCCAGGACAGGTGTTGTTGACTTCGTAGGAGGCAAGGCGGACATTGCCGGCGACCTTGTCCGCTGCGTGGGAGATCCAGATCGGAGATTCCAGGAAGATGGCCTGAGAATGCTCAGAGCCCTTCGCTTCGCCTCCGTGTATGGCATGACGATCGAAGCTGCCACGGCAGCGGCCATCCACAGGAACAAGCACTTGCTCAAAGGTATCGCTGCGGAGCGCATTCTGGTTGAGCTTACCAAAATGCTCTGCGCTCAGGGCGCGGCAGGTGTTCTGCGGGACTTCGCCGATGTGCTGGCCGTCCCGATCCCGGAGCTCACACCCATGTTTGGCTTTCCGCAGCATAATCCACATCATGACAAGGATGTCTGGGACCATACCATCGCGGTCATTGAAAGTATCACCCCTGAACCGGTGCTTCGTTGGGCAGCCCTGCTGCATGACATTGGGAAGCCTTCCTGTTTCTCGCTCGCCGAGGATGGCATTGGCCACTTCTTCGGGCACTCGGATCAGAGTACTTCAATGGCGGAGAGTATCCTCAGTAGACTTCGCTTCGATAACGCCAGCAAAGAACAAATTGTAAGACTCGTTCGCTATCATGACATGCCCATCACGGCCGACAGGAAGCCAATCAAACGGCTTTTGAGCAAGCACGGTGAGGATGCTACCCGGCAACTGATCGAGCTGCACAAGGCAGATACGCTTGGTCAATCGGCCATCTGCAGACACCGGATCGCAATCTTTGAGGAAGTATCGCAAATGATCAATGAGATCCTGCAGGAAGAGAGCTGCTTCACACTCAAGGACTTGGCAGTTAATGGACATGATATGATGACATTGGGCTTTCAGGGACCGACCATTGGCCGTGTGCTGCAGGAATGCCTGGATGCAGTCTTGGATGAGCAGATCCCCAACGAGCATGAGGCGCTGATGGCCTTTGCAAAGGATAGACAGCTGAAGAGTTAATACCAAAACGGCAATACCAAGCAGGTATTGCCGTTTTGGTATGCACAGGAACTTAGGTGGGTTGTAGGGTTTTGTCGATGGTCGTATAATGAGTGATGAAGCAAAGTGACGATCGTGAGGTTGCCTTTGACTTCGATTATGCTACTCACTTGTTCCGGCAACTCTCTAAATCGCATCACAAGGGAACATTTTCCCTATTTTTGCGTCTATATCAATAAGGGATTCATGGCTGATATGAAAAGGAGGCTGCTGATATGAAACAGAAAAAGAAATGGGTTATTCCCCTCTGTGTGATAGGAGTCATACTGCTACTTTGTGCGGGTGGCCTTTGGTATATGATAAATCACTCCATGAGTTTCTCTGTCGGACGCTGCTTAGTAGCGGACAACGGATCGTATATGTTCATCGACGGAAACTCACCCATTATCATGAGCAACCGAAAGGATAAGGAAGGTCTGTTCTCTGGCTTGGGGACCGGCGATAAGATTTTGATCTTCCACGATGGGATTGCGGATACCTATCCAGGCAGGACCGGTGCGTATTGGTGTGTGAAATTGGAAGACGGTACGCAGGCCGATATTCCGGAACAGGTCATAGAAGAGCTTACGGAACTCGGATGGACCATTGTAGGAAATGAAGCTGATCCAGATTCCGTGACGCCTGAACCGGGAGCATACGCTTTTGAGGCGCAGTACATCCGGACCAATGGCGGACCTGAAGATGGCTATCCTTACCACACCGTGATCAGTTCCAGAGCGGAATTGGAAGCCTATTACGAGGCATACAAGGACATTTATAGTCTGGAACGAAGAGAGACAGTCTACTCCGACAGCACAATCGGCTTTTTGGATGCCTGCGACAAATACGATAACGCCTATTTTGAACGGCAGAATCTTGTTCTGATCGTACTGCAGGAAGGCAGCGGATCAATTCGGCATGAGATTACAGATGTGCGTCGTCACCGTATTGAGAACGGTGCATTGGATGGGTGGGACATTACGATTGACCGTAAGGTCCCTGAGGCAGGAACAGAGGATATGGCTCAGTGGCATCTATTCCTTGAAGTGCAGATGGGCGATGTGATCAAGGCCACCGACAAGGTTTGGATCAATGGAAAACAGAGCGAACGCACTCCGGCAATATCCGGTCTTGTTGGTATCAGTCGTACTCCGTCGATAAGCGCCTATCAGGATCCCTGGGGAGTGAAGCTTACTGCAAAGAATATTACCCCGTCTGGATTGACCATTGTTTGTACGCAGCAAGATGGAGAACCAACCGGTGAGCTGCAGACCGGCAGTTACTACGGACTCGAAATGCTGCAGGATGGCGAGTGGGTTGCGGTCGAGCTGCTTCCTATGGAGTATGAGCTTGCCTGGACGTCAGAAGCATGGATGATCCCTAACAATGCGGAAACAGAATGGGAAGTGAATTGGAGCCGCCTGTACGGAGAGCTTCCCGCAGGTTCCTACCGGATCAGCAAATCGGTTATGGATTTCCGGGGTACCGGTGATTATGACACCAAAACCTATTATGCAGGCTTTGATCTCGTGGACGCCGCTGACACAAGTAATGTTTCCTACGAACACGGCGGATTTGGCGTCAGTGTGCCGCTTCTTTCTGGTTGGGAATACAAGGTTGAGGAATACAGTGCCGATGGCATGAGCTATGGCGTCAGTTTCCGACCCGCTGGTGAAGATGGATGGATCGATTTCCAATATTGGCCTACATTCGGCGTCTGTGGCACCGGATTGTCAATGAAGGAATTTGGAAATGGTTCCATGGGCACCTACGATGGCGGTGCTATCTGGAACTTTATCAGTTACCCTGCCAGCAAAGGCAACTTTGTGGCAACGACCCAGGGTGTAAATAGCTGGTGGTCACGCTACGGCGAGACTGCTATGGAAATCATAACGCAGGTAATCTGCACAGACACCATCGTAGACTAAGGAGGGTACGCAGTATGAAACGAATTGTAGCGCTATGCCTCGCAGCGGCTTGCCTGATTTCTATGGTAGGCTGCGCAGGAGATACCAATATGGACGAAAAGAAACCAAACAACTCCGCATCGGCCTATGCTCTGGCACTGGCTAGCTATCCGGAGATGGCTCCCTACCCAAACGAGATGGAGTATTTTGATGAAAAGACCGGTGAGTTTGACAGCGATGGCTTTGATGTGGTCTATGACGCCTGGCAGTCGGACAGAAAGGCCCAACGCAGTCAGCCGGAAGGCTATGCAGACGGTCTGGAACCGTTCTTCGCCAGTTCAATCCGAGAGTTTCTCAGCAATTCCAACGGGGAGAACAAGGTATACTCTCCTCTGAGTGTTTACATGGCCCTCGCCATGCTGGCAGAGGTGACGGACAGTGAAAGCCGCCAGCAGATCCTTGACCTTCTAGGAAGTGAAAGCATTGAGGCTCTGCGCTCCCAGGCAGCCAGTGTTTGGAACGCCAATTACAGCAATGACGGCGCCGTGACAAGCATTCTGGCAAACTCCCTGTGGCTGAATGAGTCCGTAAATTTCAACCAGTCCACAATGGACAGTCTGGCAAAGAATTACTATGCGTCCTCCTTCCGTGGTGAGATGGGCAGCGAGGAATTTAATCAGGCCTTGCGGGACTGGATCAATGAGCAGACCGGAGGACTGCTGGAAGCGCAGGCCGATGGTCTGTCGATGGACCCCGAGACCGTTATGGCTTTGGCCTCTACCATCTACTACCGAGCCAAGTGGCACAGTGAGTTCAATGAGGCCGGAACGGAAAAGGGCCTGTTCCATCTGTTCAGTGCTGATGGAGAGACCGTGGAGTGCGACTTCATGCACAAGGGCGGCAGCAACACCTATTACTGGGCAGATCAGTTCGGCGCTGTTGCTCTGAGCCTGGAGGGCAGCGGCAAAATGTGGTTCCTCCTGCCTGATGATGGCGTGGCTATGGATGATCTGCTTGCCGATGAGCAAACGATGGAGTTCCTAAACAGCAATGGAAACTGGGAGAACAGCAAGCACCTGATCGTGAATATGTCCGTTCCCAAATTTGATGTTGTCTCTGATCTTGACCTGCGTGATGGCCTGAATGCGCTGGGTATTACCGGTGTATTCGATGCCACGGTGGCCGATTTCAGTCCCATGACTTCGAAAGTTGCAGAGATATTCCTTTCCAAAGCCGACCATGCAGCCCGCGTTGCCATCGATGAAGAGGGGGTTACCGCAGCGGCATATACCGTCATGATGATGGCTGGTGCTGCGGCGCCACCTGAAGAGGAAATGGACTTCGTATTGGATCGACCGTTCTTATTCGCCATTACTGGTGCAGATGGACTTCCACTCTTTGTTGGCGTAGTCAATAGACCGTGAACTGAAAAAAGGCAATAAGAAAACGGCAGTGCCACAATGTGGCATTGCCGTTTTCATGTATATCCGATGCATTGAGTTGTTTACCCCTCATAGGACTGCGGCTGGTAGCCATAGTGCTTGGCAAAAGCTTCATAGTCAACCCATTTCGGGTTGTCAAAGATCCTTGCAGCGTAGAGCTCAAGCGTGTAATGCTCCAGTTCTGCTTTCGTCTTTAACCAATAGGTGTGCTCCTTCTCCCACTCCAGGAGTTTATCGAACAAGTCTTCTTCGTGGCTCCGGACAATGAGCTCACGCACCAAATCGCGCCAGACATCGTTCCTGATGTCTCCAAGATCCGTCTGGATACCATTGCGGTACCCGTACTTCTTATCTCTCCCAGAACCAGAAAGAAGAATCGATTGACCAGTGCTGAAATGTGCGTGTAGATCTTTATGCGTGAGTTGATCTCTGTTAGGAACTGCCGGTAGTGAGTCAATAATCGTGCGCGGATACATAGACATACCTCCATTCTGGTAAGTCTTACGGATTATCGGTCGAAAATGCAACAAATCGATCATAATGAGCAAAAACGGAAAACCGCGCCACACTGTTGTCGCCGTTCTGTGATATAATCGAACTATGTCGAATAATCAATTCCCTTTGGATCAGCCGCATCCGACCATCATCAAGAAACGACCGGATTGACAATGCACATATTATGTAGTATTATTGTAGTGCAAAGGAGGCTTGAACATGGATTCCAACATGACTTTTCGCATTGATTCTGAAGTGAAAGCGCAAATGGCAGCCATCTGTGATGCACTGGGCATGTCAACTTCTACTGCCTTTAATATTTTTGCCAATGCCTTTGTTCGAGCAAAAGGCATGCCTTTTGCTGTCACGATTCAGGAGCCTGTAACAGCTGTGAGCCGCGAAAAAATGCTGGCGGACACCGATCAACTATTGAGCGAGTTCGCTTCTGACTATAAGAGGATGGCAGAATGATTTGGGTTACAGCAGAAGATGTCGTAGCGATTCATAGCCGTATCATTCAAGTTTCTGGTGGCATTGATGGTCTGCGTGATCGTGCTGGATTAGAAGCGGCTATTGCCGCACCCCTTCAATCATTTGGAGGAGAAGATCTTTTTCCAACTGACATAGAGAAAATCGCTCGTATTGGGTTTGGGTTAGCGTCCAATCACGCATTTATCGATGGCAATAAGCGAATTGGCGCCATGGTCACGCAACTGCTACTCAAATGGAATGGATATCAGTTCCAATTGGAGCAGAATGAGCTGGCCGATATGTTCATTGGTATCGCGGATGGCACAAAGGACGAAACGGAGCTTCGGTATTGGATCAACGACCATATTGAATAACGAAAAGGTTGCCTCACGCAATAATGTGAGGCAACCTTTTTGTTAAAGCCGACCTGATTTGACGAAAAAAAGCCGGGCTGTTTTGTCGGATAGCCGGAGTGTTTTGGCTGCATGGCCGAGTTGTTTTGTCATTTTATCGGCTGTTTGATGTGGCGAGCCACATTTCGTCATTTCATAGGCTCACTAAAGAAGAGAAACCATTATCTCAGCTTATCGTTTCGATTTCTCCAAGCTGAGTATTCCGCGCGAGATTGCGCACCTCAACCGCTCAAATTGAGCATCCATTCCGGCGGGATTGAGCACCCTTGCCGCTGTCGTTGAGCACTGCGGTAAAATGTAGATATGCGTCAGATTTCTGGCGTAAATATCTACAAGGAGGTCACCTGTATGACCAATTACCGCGAGATCCTCAGGCTCCATAGCCTGGGACTCAACAAGACCGAGATCGCGTCAAGCTGCCGCTGCGCTCGGAAC
>CDZV01054058.1_pt1 | contig 106030 bp, 98 predicted proteins | sample 554851 | NCBI WGS metagenome assembly CDZV01 (sample SAMEA3182090, study PRJEB8094) | gut metagenome | biome: human; feature: gut; material: Stool; isolation source: human stools | place: Canada | collected 2013-03-12
CGCCGCTGCCGCGGCTGCGCGTGTGCGCAGCACACGCGGATGCGCTGGCGCGCATGGGCCTGGGGACATTGAAACATGCAAAACCGCAGCAAGTGCGGTTTTGCCGAGGCCGCTTCGCGGCGTCATGTTATAATAATCTCAGGCTCGCCGCTGCCGCGGCTGCGCACCGCGTATACAACCCAAAACATGCGTCAACAACAGTATAGCACGTTTCATCAAAGGAGACCACGCTTTTGAAAGCAAGTATTGTAATACCGAATCTGAACGGCGCGGGCTGGCTGCGCGATTCCATTGAATCGGTCTGGGCGCAGACGGAGCAGGACTTTGAACTTATCATCATCGACAACGGCTCCACAGACGAGAGCCTGGCCATTGCCCGCAGCTATGTGGGCCGCTCGGGCTACACGCTGGTGGAGAACCAGACAAACACCGGCTTTTCCGCAGCGGTGAACACGGGCATCGGCCTGGCAAAAGGCGAATATGTGGTGCTGTTCAACAACGATGCCTTTGCACAGCCGGACTGGCTGGCACAGCTCATTGCCATGGCGGATGCCGAGCCGCGCGCTTTTGCGGTGCAAAGCCTGATGATCCGGCATTTTGAACGGGACATCTGTGACGATGCGGGGGATTATGTCACGCTGTTCGGGTGGGCGTGCAAGCGGGGCGACGGCATGTACTGGCGGCGTTATACAAAGCCTGGGCGCATTTTTTCCGCCTGCGGAGGGGCCAGCCTGTACCGCAAAAGCATTTTGGATGAGATAGGTCTGTTCGACGAGCTGTTTTTTGCTTATTTCGAGGATGTGGACATCAGCTGGCGGGCAAACAGTCTGGGTTATAAAAACCTGTATTGCCCGGCGGCCAAGTGCTACCACATCTGCGGCGCGACGACGGGCGCAGTGCGGTACAACGAATTCAAAAGCGTGCAGAGCGGGCGCAACAGCATTCTGCTGCCCTACAAAAATATGCCGCTGGGCATGCTCCTTCTGAATTTTATCCCGCTTGCGCTGGGCTATCTGCTCAAAATTCTGGTGTTCGGGCTGCGGGGATTCTGGACGCCGTACATCAAAGGCGCGCGGGAGGCGTTCCGGGCCATCCCAAAAGTGAAAAAGCCGAAATTCCGGTGGCGCAATCTGCCCCATTACGCGCTCATCGAGCTGTGGCTGGCGGCGGATGTGTTCCGCTACATCGGCTACCGCATCATGCGGTTTTTTAAGATAAGATAAAAAGCGGCACGGCTGTGCGAAATTGCTGAAAACAAACGGCGGCACACCGTCGAAAGGAGTTTTTGTATGAAAATCGCCATTGCATCCGATGCGTCGGGATTCCGTTTGAAAGAGCATGTCAAGCAGGTGCTGCGGGAGGCGGGCCACGACGTTACGGACGTTGGCCAGCAGCGGGAGGATGAGACCGTGCGCTACTACGAGGCGGGCGAGCTTTTGGCGCGCGCCATTCAGAGCGGCGCGTATGAGCGCGGTTTTGTGATGTGCGGAAGCGGCGCCGGCGTATGCATGACGGCCGGCAAGTTTCGCGGCGTATACGCCGTGGCCTGTGAAAGCGAATATACTGCCGCCGAGCTGCGGCGCATCACAAACGCGAACGTGATGGCCATGGGCGAAAAAGTCGTGACCCCCGCGGTGGCCGGGCGTATGGCGCTGGCATTTGTGGACAGCGACTGGTGCGACGGCATGACGCCGGACAAAGCCGGTATGGTACACGAAGGCTTTGCGCGCATCCGGGAGATCGAGCGCACGCAGGCATAAGCCGCCGCGAAACGGCGCATTTGCGGCCAAACCGGGAACGAATTGCAAACTTTTTGTGACATGCCGCGAAATGCTTGGCAAACCGGCGCGGGGAATCTATAATGAAAGCAAGGAAGCCCGCCGGGCGGTGACGCAGGGCGGGCGGTTGCCCATTTTGCTGTAAAGGAGCGTAGAGTTATGGGATTTTTAAAAGGCTTGCTGGGCCTTGGCGTAACGGCGGGCGCCGCTTTCGCCGCATTGAAGGTGGCCCAAAAATATGAGGAAAACAAAGCGGCCGACGCTGCGGCGGCAGCCGCCGGGGCCGAGCCGCAGGACGTACCCGCGGGCAGCGTGCTGGAGGATATTGCCCGCGCGGCGGGCGGCGTGCTGAGCGACGCGGGCGCAAAGGTAAAGGAAGTGGTGACAGGCACTGCCGAGAAAGCGGGCGTGGATACCGTGGAGCTGAAAGGGGCGCTGCACGACGCCGGAGACGCGCTGTATGAAGCGGGCGACGCGGTGGCGGACGCTGGCTCGGCGTTTGCCGGATATGTGGCTGAGGAGGCTCCTGCCGTTGCGGGCCGTCTGCGCGACGGCGCGGAGGACCTGCTGGAGCGCGTAAAGGAAACCGTGGCCGCCGGCGCGCAGGCGGTGGAGGAGGCCGCGGACGCCGCGCAGGCGGCTGCCGCGGAGGAAGCGACGGAGCAGGCCGAAGCCGCCGCACAGGCGGAGGAGAAGCCGGAGAAGGGAACCGCGGCAGAGGCTGCGACGGAGCAGGAAACAGAGCAGCCGCAGGAAAAATAAAAAAACCCCGCCGTCCGGAAGCTGCAACAGCCGGGCGGCGAGAGTTTTTTGAGGCTAAAAATATTTCTCAAACACTTCTCCCAGGCGTAAAATAGTTTTCTGGTGCTTCGCATCCTGTGCGTCGGATTTTGGATTCCAGAAGGCAGCTGGGAGTCGGTGGATTGCAATTTTTTTCTATATTTCTTCAAGCGAACATTCGGTGCGGTCTTTTTCCGCTCTTGGTATACTATGAATGTGGAAATATGGTGCATTTTGTCCTGCGTTTTCATCGCTGGCGTTTGACGAATTTATGCTTTTACAACTGTATTTTTTGTCAAATGATTTAAAGTTTTTTACGGTATCTATAACCTTGTATAATGCACAGGTGTACCTTTGCCGGAATCCAAAATATTTTTGCAGTGCTCCTTGGGACAACCAATAGATACCCGCCTGCATCTTTGGCAGCATCCCAAAAAGTAAAAGTATCATTTTACCGCTCTTGCCCGACAGAGCCACCTCGCTGAAAATTGGCTCTTTACAGCGCCGCAGCGTGCTGCGCGCGGCGAAAATAGCTGCGGGCCATCCACAGCGCGGCAAGGAAGCCCAGAGCGTCGGCCAGCGGCATTGCGGCCATCAGGCCGTTCATGCTCCAGGCGCGGGGCAGGGCCAGCAGCAGCGGGATGTAGATGCACACCTGTTTGCCAAGAACCAGCGCGCTGCTGCGCGCGCTTTCCCGTATGGCCTGGAACAGCGTGCCCGTGCAGTTGATGAACGTGGTGAACGGCAGTGCGATGCTGGTGGCGCGCAGCACGGCCGCACCGGTTTCCACAAGGCCGCCGTCGCTGGGGCTGAGCATGCGCACGATCCATGGCGCGGCTGCGGCAATGATCACGGCCAGTGCCGTCAGAGCGGACATACTGGCGGCGCAGCAGAAGCGGAACGCGCTTTTCAGCCGCGCGTGGTCTTTGCTGCCGTGGGCGTAGCCGGCCACGGGCTGAAGCCCCTGCACAAAGCCGATGGACACGGAGAGCGCCAGCCCCGAGACGCGGGATGCGATGCTGAACGCGGCGATGGCAGCGTCTCCAAAGCCGCCCGCTGCGCGGTTGAGCACGATGGTGGCCAGCGCGTTGCCGCAGTGACGGCACAGGCTGGGAAAGCCTGTGGTGAAAATCAGCTTCACCATCCGCGGGGTGCGGGCTACCTGCCGCACCGAAATGCGCACGGATGTTTTGCCGCGCACATAGAACCAGAGCAGCGCGGCCCACACCATCACCTGGCTGAGCGCCGTGGCCGCGCCCGCACCCCGGATGCCCATGCCCAACGTGTAAATGAACAGAGGGTCCAGCACAATGTTCAAAAGCCCGCCTGCAAGCTGTCCGGCCATGCTTTCCTTGCTTTTTCCCTCGGCGCGCAGGCACTGCGCCAGCGCCAGGCTGGAGCATTGGAAAGGCGCGGCCAGCAGGATGGGAACGGCGTAGGCCTCGGCTTCGGGCAGGATGGTATCGGTGCTGCCCAGCAGGCGCATCAGCGGCTCCAGCGCCAGCAGCCCGCCCGCAGCGATCACGCCGCCCAGCCCCAAAGCAAGAAAAAAGCCCGTGCTGGCGGCGCAGTGCGCCTTTTCCTTTTCCCGTGCGCCCAGATACAGGCTGACAAGGCTACTGCCGCCTGTACCCATCCAGAAGCCCAGTGCAGAGAGCACCGAGGATATGGAAAACACAACGCCCACCGCTGCTACGGCGACCGTGCCCAGCTGCGCCACAAAGAACGTGTCGGCCATGTTGTAGACCGAAGTGATGATGCAGGTGATGATGCTGGGGACGGAGAGAGAGAGGATAAGCCCCGGCACCGGTGCGGTCGTCATACGCAGGTGCTGTGCATCCTGCTGTTCCGAAGTGCTGTTCATGCCGCAAAACTCCTTACGGCAGGCCTACGTCCCATATGGGACGTAGGCCTGCCGCTTATTTTTTACCGATTCAGGATCGCCATGAATTCATCGCCGGTGATGGTCTCTTTTTCCAGCAGATATTTGGCAAGTTCGTGCAGCTTATCCATGTTGTCTTTCAAAATGCCGATGGCCTTTTCGTGGGCTGTGCGGATGATCTCCACCACCTCTTTGTCGATCTTGGTGGCGGTTTCGGCACTGCACGCCAGGGCTGCGTCGCCGCCCAGATACTGGTTGCTCACGGTCTCCAGCGCCGTCATATCGAATGTTTCGCTCATGCCCAGGCGCGTTACCATGCTGCGGGCCAGCTTGGTGGCCTGCTCGATGTCGTTGGACGCGCCGCTGGTGACGCTGCCGAAGATCAGCTCCTCGGCGCTGCGCCCGCCCGTCAGCGTGGCGATCTTCGCCAGCGCCTCTTCCTTGGAGAGCAGCACCGTGTCGGCCTCCGGCGTCTGCATCGTATAGCCCAGCGCACCCGAGGTGCGCGGCACGATGGTGATCTTGGTCACGGGCGCGGAATTGGACTGCAGCGCGGCAACCAGAGCATGGCCGATTTCGTGATAGGCGACGATCTCTTTTTCATGGGGCGAAAGCACTGCGTTCTTGCGCTGGTAGCCCGCCACCACCACGTCTACGGATTCCGTCAGGTCTTCCTGTGTGACGATGCGGCGGTTGCACTTGACGGCGCGCAGCGCGGCTTCGTTGATAAGGTTGGCAAGCTCTGCGCCGGACGCGCCGGAGGTGGCCCGCGCCACGGCCTTATAATCAATGTCGTCGGCCATCATCACGTCCTTGGCATGGACACGCAGAATGGCCTCGCGGCCCTGCAGGTCCGGCAGTTCGACGGGCACACGGCGGTCGAAACGGCCGGGGCGCAGAAGCGCCTTGTCCAGCGTTTCGGGACGGTTGGTTGCCGCCAGAATGACGACGCCGGACGAGCCGTCGAAGCCGTCCATCTCGCTGAGCAGCTGGTTGAGCGTCTGCTCGCGTTCGTCGTTGCCCGCGATGCCGCTGCCGTCACGCTTTTTGCCGATGGTGTCGATCTCGTCGATGAACACGATGCAGGGGGCCTTTTCTTTCGCCTGTTTGAACAGGTCGCGCACACGGGCCGCGCCCTGTCCCACGAACATCTCCACAAACTCGCTGCCCGCGATGGAGAAAAACGGCACATTGGCCTCGCCGGCCACAGCCTTGGCCAGCAGCGTCTTGCCGGTGCCCGGAGGGCCGACAAGCAGAACGCCCTTGGGCATTACGGCGCCCACGCTGCGGTATTTATCCGGATTGTGCAGGAAATCCACGATCTCCTCCAGCGCTTCCTTGGCCTCCTCCTGCCCGGCCACGTCGGCAAAGGTCTTGCCCGTCTGAGCGGCCACGTACATCTTGGCGTTGCTCTTGCCCATGCCGAAGGACATCATATTGCTGCCGTCGCCCATGCGCTTTTGCATCATACGCCACAACAGCACCATGGGAAGGATCAGGATGAGCGTGGGGAAGATCCAGGTGAACAGGAAATTCATCAGGGTGCTGTTTTCCTGCGGAGCCACGGCGGAAAAGGTGACGCCGCTCTCGGACAGGCGCTTTTGCAGGTCCGCGTCCGGGAACACGCCCGTGGAGTAGATCCGTTCCGCCCCGTTTTCATCTGCAGCTTTGAAATAAAGCTCACGCTCGTTTTCCTGCAGCTCCACCACGGTCACCTGGCCGCCCGAAAGCATGTCCAGGAACTTGTCATAGCTTACTTCCGTCACGCGCGGGGTCATCAGGCTGGGGAACACAAACGCGTTCAGCAGCATCAGGATGAGCATCGCGATCATCGCATAGTAAAAGAAGGGCTTTTTATTGGGTTTGGGTTGCTCGTTCATATGCTTCAACTCCTCACTGTATCTTCTATTGTAACGCCGGAATATGACAAAATTCAAGCGCGTTTGTAAACGTGCTGTGAATACCGGCATTTTCGTTTTGTTTTTTTGCCGGAAACATGCTATACTGGCCTCAAACGGCGGCGTGTGCCGCCTTGCGGAGAAGCACGGAGGGAGGCGCGGCCCATGACGGCGGCCCGGCGCAGAGATGAGATATTGCAGGCATTGGCCGGGGTGTCCGGCCCGGTGAGCGCGGCCGCGCTGGCGGCGCGCCTTGGCGTGAGCCGGCAGGTCGTGGTGGGGGATGTGGCGCTGCTGCGGGCAGCGGGCTCGCCCATTGTAGCTACGCCGCGCGGCTATGTGCTGGGCGGCGGACAGGAGGGCAGCGGCGTGCGCTGCACCGTGGCATGCCGCCACGGCCTGGACGGCCTGCTGGACGAGCTGTATACCGTGGCGGACTGCGGGTGCGGCGTGCTGGATGTGACCGTGGAGCACCCGGTGTACGGCCAGCTTTCGGGCCAGCTGCAGGTATTCAGCCGTTATGATGCGGACGTTTTTTGGAATGCCCTGCAGAAAAACGGCGCGCAGCCCCTGTGCAGCCTGACGGGAGACATCCATCTGCACACGCTCGTGTGCCCGGACGAGGCGCGCAAAGCGCGGGTGCTGGCCGCACTGGAGGAGAAGGGATATCTGATGGGCCTGGAAAAATGACGAGGCTTGCTGCGCCGGGCGGTAGGATGCCCGGCGCGCCTGCGGTTTTGCGGGAGCCCTCGGACGGGAGGACGCGATGAGGACTTTGTATGTATCCGATCTGGACGGTACCCTGCTGCGCAGCGACGAAAGGACATCCGGGTATACCAACCGGACGGTCAACCGGCTGGTGGGGGAAGGCATGCTGTTTTCCTATGCCACGGCGCGGTCGTTCCAGACGGCGCGGAAGGTGACGGCCGGGCTGGAAGCTGAAATACCGCTGATCGTTTACAACGGCGCAGCAGTGGCGGACAACCGGGACGGCTCGTTTTTACAGATGAATTTTTTCGGCGGGGAAGCGGCGGAGATCCTGGACGAACTGGAGGCGTGCGGCGTGTTCCCCATCGTCTATGCGGTGGCCGGGGGCAGAGAGATGTTTTCCTATCTGCCTGCCCGGTGTACGCGGGGAATGCGGGCGTTCCTTGAGACGCGGAAAAACGACAGAAGGGCGAACCCCGTCGCAACGCGGCGCACACTGCGTGCGGGGGATATTTTTTACTTCACCTGTATTGACGAGAGGGAAAAGCTGCTGCCTCTTTATGAAAAATACCGGGAGCAATACCATTGTGTGTTCCAGGTGGATCTGTACACCCGGGAGCAGTGGCTGGAGATCATGCCGAAAGCGGCCTCCAAGGCCAGTGCGGCCCTGTGGCTGAAAAGCAGCCTCGGCTGCGGGCGGCTGGTCGTGTTCGGGGACGGAGAAAATGATGTGGACCTGTTTGAGGCCGCCGACGAGGCATATGCTGTGGCGAACGCCGCAGATGTGCTGAAGGCCGTAGCCACGGGCGTCATCGGCGCAAACGACGAGGACGGCGTCGCCCGGTGGTTAGACGCGCACGCGCGGTGTGCCGCGCAGACGCAGGGCGGCGTATAGGGCCGCCCCGCCGCAGGAACGGCAAGGCGTGTTGCCCAAACACAGTGTTTCCGGCGGCATTATTTTTGGTGGAAAAAGGGGAATTTGCCGCCTGCGGTTGACGCAGGGGCCCCAAGCGCGTATAGTATAGAAAAAATATGTGTCAAGACACGTGTCGTGCATGGTGTCTGCACAGTGGATGTTGGGGAGGAACCTGTTTATGTCCGCAGCCAAAAATACTGTACGCATTCAGAGAATGTGCGTGGCCGCGCTGCTGTGCGCCATCGCCATATTGATCCCGATGATCTCGCCTGTAAAGATACCGCTGGGGCCCATGAGTTTCACGCTGGGCAGCCATGTGGCGATTTTCATTGCCATGTTCATCTCGCCTGCGGTGGCGCTCACGGTGGAGCTGGGCGCGACACTGGGCTTCCTGCTGGCGGGCTTTCCGCCCGTGGTGGTGCTGCGGGCGCTCAGCCAGGTGGTGTTTGTGGCCATAGGCGCGTTCCTGCTGGCGAAAAAACCCGCTGTGATGAAAAACGGCCTGAGTATTTTCCTGTTCGGGCTGGTGATGGGCGTGATCCATGGCGTTCTGGAAGCCGTTGTGGTGACGGCGTTTTGGTTTTCGGGCATGACGATGGAGGGGACGTTCGTCTCCACGGTGCTGGGTCTTGTGGGCGTGGGCACAGTGGTGCACAGCATGGTAGACTATTACCTGGCGCTGCTGATCTGGCAGCCGGTGTCCCGCGCGGCAAAGCTGCCCGCGAGCTTCACATTTTCAAAGAGCTGAGCATTCCGGAGGGGTTTTGAATAAAGCGGCGGGGCGCGTTGGGGCTCCGCCGCTTCTTTGCGTTCGAATGCTTTTGTGTTACAATGAACCGAAAGAGCCGTGCAATAATCCGCGCGGCTCATTCGTATGAAAAATGTGAGGATCCTTTGGTGAAAGGGGGAAGGGGTATGAGCGACGCTGCCGTATGCGCCGGCGCCGAGGAAGTTTTGGAGCGCTACGCCGCCACGGTATTTGCCGCGGCGTATGCCATGGTGAAAAACAAAGAGGACGCGGAGGACATCGCCCAGGAGGTGTTCATCAGCTATGTAAAGGCAAAACCTGCGTTTGAGAGCGCCGAGCATGAAAAGGCCTGGCTGCTGCGGGTGACCATCAACCGCTGCAAGAGCTTTTTTCGCAGTGCCTGGCAGCGCAAAACGACCGGCCTGGAGGATGATTTCCCGGACACGCCCTTCACCCCCGACGAGACCGCCGTAGTGGAGGCGGTGAACCGCCTGCCGAAAAAATACAGGCAGGTCATCTACTTATATTATATTGAGGGTTATGCCACCGGTGAGATCGCGGCCATTCTGGAAATGCCGCAGAACACGGTGCTCTCGCAGCTTGCGCGGGCGCGCAAATTATTGAAAACTGCTTTGAAGGGGGAGTTTGACGATGTATAAAGACGATTATATCTCCGCGTTCGGCAAGCTGGCCCCCAGCGAGGAATGGATGACCGACACGCTGGCCAAAATGCGCGCCGCCGAGGCGGAGCAGGAAGCGCCGGGCGCGGCCGGGCGGCCGGCACTGCGCGTTTCGGGCAAAAAACATCCGCGCCTGCGCCGCGCGGCACTGCCCGTCGCGGCGGCGGTGGCGCTGCTGGCGGTGCCGGCGGCCTGGTTCTGGGGCGTGGCGATGCGCCCGGCGGGCAGCGCCGCCCCCGCGCAGTACAGTCTGCAGAGCGCCGGGGGCGCGGCGGACGAGGGCCAGGAGACGGAACAGGCGCCCCGCGTCGCCGCAGCGCAGGACACAGCGGGCACGGCAAGCTCTGCGGCGGCAGCGCCGGAGACAACGGAGGACGCGCAGGCCGGCGCGCGCAAGGAGGGCAGGCTGCTGTTCGCCGCGGAAGGCGGCGGTATGGGCATGGGAGATATTACCGTCCGGACGGATGCGGACCTGGCGGGCGCGAACCCCACCTATGACCTGCCTGCCGGGGAACTGCCCACAGAGCTGCCTGTGTATGCGGTGCCGGACGGAGAAGCAGAGATGCGCGCGGCGCTGGAGGACACGGCGGCCAAACTGGGCGGCACGCTGGAGGCGTTTTCATACGATACCTCCGGCCCGCCGGACACGGTGTATTACAGCCCCTATGCCAGCGGCAAGGCGGACGGCGTAAGCTATTCCCTAAACGGGCAGGAGGTACGTTTTTACCGGTATGAACAGGGGGATAACTTATTGGCTGCGCCGAAAGGGCTGTCCGGCGAAGCGCTGTACCGCTATTTCTACGATCATTTCGGCGCGAAGTTTGTGACGCTGGAAAATCCTGCGTTTGAATCCACGGGCGATTATAATATCTACAAAGAGTACAGTACGGCCATCAGTGCGTTTTATGAAGCGGGGAGCGCTTCGGACACGCTGGCGCAAAAGCTGTACAATTACAGCTTCCGGCGCATCCAGCTTTCCGCGCCGGAAGGGGACCTGACCGCTGTGACGTTCCCGCTGGAACCACAGGTGCTGGGCACCTATGCCCTGCGCACGCTGGACGACGCAAAGGGCGCGCTGATGGCCGGTGAGGCCTGGATCGGCGGCACGCAGGGCGGTTACGACGGCGGTGCGGTGAATATCCTGCATTGGGAGATCACCTATTACCGGAGCCGCCTGATGGATACCATCCAGCCCGTTTACTGCTTTTTGATCGACAGCCCGGACGGCGAAGCGCCTTTTTTTGACGACGGAGACCCGGAAGGCTACAAGAGCGTGACCTACGCCTATGTGCCGGCCCTGCTGCCGGAGCAGCTGAGCGAAAATACGTTTGTCCAAGTTTTCAATTGACGATCGCTGTGAAAAAACGCAAAACACGAAGGCGGCGGAAAGAAGCTTACAGGGGCTGCATAGGACGTCCGCTATTCTTCCATCTGCTTGCCCAGAAATGCGGCGGCTACCTTTACCAGCAGCACCATGGCTTCGTCGGGCATGCTGCCCGTCAGCGCCACGCTGCCGATGAGGTCTCCGTTGCACAAAATGGGCATCAGGGCTGTGGCGCTTGTGTCCACGCCCTCGCACAGGGGCAGGGCGCTGGCGGCGTCCGCCGCCGTGAACAGACGGCGCTGCTCTACCGCGCGGGTATAAACGGGAGCGAGAGATCTTTCAACGGCGTCCCGCGCTGCTCCGGCCGCAGCCACCACGCGGTCCCGGTCCGCAATGGCGACGGACGCGCCCGCCGCTTTGTAGAGCACCTCCGCATAGCTTGCGGCAAAGGCCGAAAGTTCCCCGATGGGGCTGTATTTCTTGAAGATCACCTCGCCCGCGCCGGAGACGAAGATCTCCAGCGGGTCGCCCACGCGGATGAGCTGGGTTCGGCGTATTTCCTTGGGGATGACCACACGCCCAAGGTCGTCGATACGGCGCACGATGCCGGTTGCTTTCATAATTGCTGCCTCCCAATTTCTGATGCATGATACTATTATCTGTTAATACAGGGAAAAGTATACAGGCATTCGGAAAAAGAAAAACACAAAGCGAAAGCGCGCCCAGCCGGCTGTTCAGCCGTGCGGGACGCGCTTTCGTTTTAAGAAAAAGGAAAAGGAGAAGGTGCGGATCAGCAGCGGCCGTACAGCTTCGTCAAAGCCAGAATATCGGCCGCCAGAGCGTCCGTCAGTGCGGCGGGGTCCATGCGCCACAGCCAGTTGCCGCCCAGCGTGGAGGGCGTGTTGATGCGCGCCTCGGCGCCAAGGCCCAGCCAGTCCGGCATGGGAATAACGGCGGTGTCCGAAACGCTTGCCAGCGCTGCGCGGATAAAACGCCGCGTGAAATCGGCGCCGCCGTCCACATCCAGATAACGCCTGGCGAACGCCACGTCCCCGGCCGGAGCCGAAAGCTCCCAGTCCGCCGTGGTGGTGTTGTCGTGGGTGCCTGTGTACACAACAGAATTCTGTGTGTAGTTGTGGGGCAGATAGTCGCTTTCCTCCCGGGAATCGAAGGCGAACTGCAGCACCTTCATACCGGGAAAGCCGCTGGCGCGCAGCAGTGCCTTTACATCGTCCGTCAGATAGCCCAGATCCTCGGCAATGATGCGCACGTCCGGCAGCTTTCGGCGTATGACGTCGATGAACGCCGTGCCGGGCCCCTTGCGCCACACGCCGTTCACTGCGGTTTTGTCCCGGGCGGGAATGGCGTAATAGCTTTCAAAGCCGCGAAAGTGGTCGATACGGACCACATCGTATACGGCGCTTGCATGGCGCAGCCGTCGTATCCACCAGGCGCACCCGGTCTTTAAGTGTACATCCCAGTTGTACAGCGGGTTGCCCCAAAGCTGCCCGTCCGCCGCGAAAGCGTCCGGCGGGCAGCCCGCCACCTCCGTCAGCGCGCCGTCCGCGTCTACCTGGAACAGCGAAGGGTCGGCCCAGAGGTCGGAGGAATCCGGCGAAACGTAGATAGGAATGTCACCGATGAACTCCACGCCCTTTGCGTTGGCGTAGGCCTTCAGAGCGGCCCACTGCTCGTAAAACAGGTATTGCACCACCTGCCAGAAGCGGACCTGCCCTGCCAGACGCGCCCGTGCTGCGGCCAGCGCCGCGGGCCTGCGTGCGCGTACGTCTTTGGGCCACAGCGAAAAGGCGCGCATGCCGTTTTCCGCCTTCAAAGCCATGAACAGCGCGTAATCGTCCAGCCAGAACGCGTTGGCGGCGCAGAAATCGCGGAATGCGTCCTCCCCGGCATCAAAGCGGCGCACGGCCAGCTCCAGCACGGCAAAGCGCGTGCGGAACAGGGCGCCGTAGTCGATGCCTTCGGGCGCGTCAGGGCCGAAATCAAAGCGTGCGATCTCGTCGTGCGTCAGCAGGCCGCGCTGCTCCAGCGCGTCGAGGTCGATGAAATAGGGGTTGGCCGCAAAGGCCGAAAAACTCTGGTACGGGCTGTCGCCGTAACCCGTGGGCCCGATGGGCAGGATCTGCCAGTACCGCTGCCCGGCCGCCGCCAGAAAATCCACAAAACGGTAGGCTTCCGCCCCCAGGCTGCCGATGCCGTAGGGCGAGGGCAGAGAGGAGACAGGCATCAGGATGCCGCTGGTGCGCATCAGCCTTTCACCGCCCCGGCCACGACGCCCTCAATGATATACTTCTGGCACGCCAGGTACAGAATGATGATGGGCAGCACCGTGAGCATGATGCAGGCCATCATGGGGCCCATCTCCACGCGGCCGTAGCTGCCGCGGAAGTACTGGATGAGCATGGGGATGGTGCGGTATTTTTTGATGTCCAGCACCAGCGTGGGCAGCAGATAGTCGTTCCACACCCACATGGCCTCCAGAATGGCGACGGAGATCATGGTGGGCTTGAAAATGGGAAATACGATGCGGAAATACGTTTGGATGGGGTTGCAGCCGTCGATCATGGCAGCCTCTTCGATCTCCAGCGGGATGCTTTTGACAAAACCGCAGAACATGAACACCGCCAGCCCCGCGCCGAAGCCCAGGTAGATGATGGCAATGTTGGAGGGCTTGTTCAGGCCCAGACTGTCCGCCGTCTGGGAAAGTGTGAACATCACCATCTGGAACGGCACCACCATGCTGAACACACACAGATAGTACATGGCCTTGCTCATCAGAGAATTGACGCGGGTGATGTACCACGCGCACATGGAACAGCACAGCAGGATGAGTGCCACGCTGGTGACGGTGATGAGCGTGCTGTACCAGAAACTCTGTAAAAAGCCCTTGGAAGAAATGGCGTTGACGTAGTTTGCCGCGCCGGCAAAGGTATCTGCCGTGGGCGGCAGGAACGCCGTAGAAGTACTGATGGAGGTCTCCTTTTTAAAGGAGTTCAGCAGTATCATGAGGATTGGGTACACATACAGGACAGATGCTACGGAGAGCAGCACCGTCCAGAACAGATTGAAGCCTTTTTTTGCCTTGACCATTACTGCTGCACCTCCCTGGAACGTGTTGCCCTGAGCTGAACAAGGGCTATGGCTACCACGAGCACGAAGAAAATGACGGCCTTTGCCTGGCCGATGCCCTTCCACTGCGGGCCGGAGCGGGTATAGAACGTGTTATAGATGTTCAGGGCCAGCATCTCGGAGGCGTGATTGGGTTCGCCGCCTGTCAGCGAAAGGTTCTGGTCGAACAGCTTGAATGAGTTCGTCAGCGACAGGAACAGGCATATGGTGACGGAGGACATGACCATCGGCAGCTTGATGCGCACCAGCGCCTGCCAGGGGTTCGCGCCGTCGATCTGCGCAGCCTCGATAAGGTCCCCGGGCACGTTCTGAAGCCCGGCGATATAAATGATCATCATATAACCCACCTGCTGCCAGCACATCAGGATGATGAGCCCCCAGTAGCCGGCCGCCGTGTTGAGCTGCAGCAGCGGCTGTTTGACCAGCGACAGCACGCAGTTGATGAGGATCTGCCAGATGTAGCCCAGCACGATGCCGCCGATGAGATTCGGCATAAAGAATACGGTGCGGAATACATTGGTGCCCTTGATGCCCCGCGTGAGCAGCAGCGCGATGGCAAAGGCCAGCACGTTGATGAGAATGGTGGACACGGCTGTGAAGCCCAGTGTGAACCAGAACGCGCTGCGGAACGTGGCGTCCGAAAACGCTTTGACATAATTGGAAACGCCCACCCAAGAGGCGTTGCCCACCGTGGTGAATTTGCAGAAGGAGAGATAGATGCCCTCTGCAAAGGGGACGATGAACCCGATGATGAACGCGGCCAGCGTCGGCAGCACAAACAGCGGGAAATACTTTTTGAGCGTCTTTTCCATAGCGGCTGCGGTCCCTTCCTTTCCTTTTTCTTTTGCTTACTTATAAAATGGGGGAGCCAAGCTCCCCCATTTTGCTGCGGTATTCGCTTACGCCGCGTTCAGCGCGGCCTCGCTGGCCCAGCCGTCCACGAAAGCGGAGACAACGCCGTTCCAGTCGCCCGTGCCGGCGGCATACGCTGTCAGCGCGGAACCAACGCCGTTTTTCCATTCCTCGGAAGGCATGGTGGTGAAGTTCCACGACACCGGGGTCTTGCCCGCGGCGGTCATCTCGGCGTCCTGCTTTACGAACAGGTTCGGGGACTCCTGCGCGGTTTTGAACGGGATGACAAAGCCCATGTCGTCGGCCATGGCCTTGGTGCCCTGCTCGGAGGTGACGCACCAGTTGATGAAGTCCAGCGTGGCCTGGATGTCGTCCTCGGAGGCTTCCTTGTTCACGCACCAGTAGTTCTCGGTGCCGGTGCACAGGCCCTGGTTGGCCTCGTCGCCCACGCCGATATAAATGGGGATCATGGCGAGGTCGTCATCCGTATATTTGCCCTCGCCCGTCAGGTTGCCGTACTCCCAGGAGCCGTTCTGGAAGAACACGGCCTCGCCGGCCAAAAACTCATTGCGGGAGTCGTCGCCGGTTTTGGCGGACAGCTCACTGGGCTCGCAGGTGCTGTTGTTGATATACAGATCCCAGATGGCCTTGTAATTGTCCAGATATGTGCCCTTGATGGCGTCGGTGGTGCTGATGCCATCTTCCTGATATTCAAAGTAAACGGGCAGGTTGGCCAGATGGGTCTTGAAGCGCCAGTCGGAGCTGCCGTCCATGCCCGCGCTGGTAAACGCGGCAAAGCCCAGCTCGTCCTTGCGGGAGGTAATATCCTCGGCAACTTTCTTCAGATCCTCAAAGCTCTGGATGTCCTCGAGGGTATAGCCGGCTTTCTCCAACAGGGTCTTGTTGGTGATGATGCCGTAGCTCTCGATGACGTACGCGATGCCGTAGACGGTGTCGCCTTCCTTCAGCGCATAGTCATCGCTGGTGAGCTGGGTGTAGATGTCGGAGCCGGAAAGGTCATAGCAGTAATCCTTCCAGTTGGCGAGGCCGACGGGGCCGTTCACCTGGAACAGCGTCGGGGCTTCGCTTTTGCCCATCTCGGCCATAAGCGTCGTTTCGTATTCGCCGGAGGCGGCCGTCACGACGGTTACGGGAACGCCCGTTTCCGCGGTGTAGGCTTTGGCGAGCGCCTGCCAGGCCTCGTCCTGCTCAGGCTTGAAGTTCAGGTAATAAACAGAACCTGCGGCCGTGGGGGTGGTGCTGGCGGCGGGTTCGCTGCCGGAGCCCGAAGCCGCGGGCGTAGAGCTGCTCGAGCCGGAGCCGCCGCAGGCGGCAAGGGAAAGAGCCAGGCAAAGCGCAAGTACAAGTGCAAGTACCTTTTTCATATTGGTCCTCCTAAAAAAATTTATCATTCAACGGCAGAACTGATCGTCTCTAAACAATGCATTTGCTCTTACTTCGGCAGATGCGGCTTTAAAGACGGTATGAAGCTGCCGTCAAATATCAGATGTTACGGAGGCGACAGATTCGCCCTCCAGAAGCCCGGTGCTCACCACGCGCGTCTGCGGAGGAGCAGCCTTTTCGATCTGTCCCAGCAGAAGGGCCACGCTCTGGTCGGCAATCTCCTGCTGCGGCTGGGATACCGTGGCCAGCCGCGGTACCACGTACTGCCCCAGCTCGATGCCGTCGAAGCCCAGTACGGAGATATCCTGCGGAACGCGGAGCCCCGCATCTGTGAGGGCGCGCATGGCGCCCACAGCCATGATATCCGACATGCAGAACACGGCGGTGAAGCCCGCGTCCCGGGCCAGCAGCTTGTTCATGGCACGATATCCGCTGCCGAGATTGTAATTCGCCTTTTGATACAGCGCCTCATCGTGGGAAAGCCCCTCGTCTGCAAAGCCCTGCAGGAACCCCTGGTAGCGTTGGTCGCTGATGGAGGAGACCGCCCGGTTGCCGCCGATAACGGCAATGCGCCGGTGCCCGCGGGAAAGCAGAAAACGGGCCGCGCGCCGTCCGGCGGCGGTATCGTCGATGCCCACGCTGGACAGGTTTCCAAAGTTCAGGTGATCTGCAAGTGTGGTGGCCAGCACGCTGGGCACGGCAATGGCGGAAAAGCGTGCCTCAAAGCTGCAGGTGTTGCCGCCCAGGAAAATGAACCCCAGAGGTTTGCGCTCGCGCTGAAGCTGCTCGCCCACCAGCACCTCATCGGCGTCCTCGTCCAGGTAATGGACCTCGGCGCTGTACCCGGAGCAGGAAATAAGGCTCTGCATCCGTTCCAGAATGGCGGCGAAAAACATGTTGAACGCGCCCTTCACCACAATGATGATGCTGCGGTTCTGCTGTACCTTCAACTGGCGGGCATTGCTGTTGGGCACGAATTTATGCGCCGCGACGATGGCCTTGATCTTTTCCTTGGCCTCACGGGAAACGTCAGGATGGTCGTTCAGCGCGCGGGAAACGGTGGATACGGCGTACCCGGATTCCCTTGCGATGTCCTTGATCGTCAACAGCTGCATCCCCCTTTTCCGAAAGGCTGCAACCGTTATCGGGAACGCTCCCGGAAACGTTTCCAACTCCTTCTGTTGCTTATCATACACCTACGCGTGAGGAATTTGCAAGAGGGTTTTGGCAATTTCGGCAAATTGATTTAATTGAACTATTGTTTATTGTGCACCTTTACGGCATAAAACAATCGGCCTGTCATTTTGTTGTAATCATTTGCGGGCCGGCCGCTGTACAAACAAAAAATGAGAAAAGATTCACATTCTTGTAATCCTTGTGCGGGTTTGATATAGTATAATAGATGTGCTGTGAAAGCGGCGCCTGGATAGTGTACCGGGAATCCGGTGCAAAAAAGCGCGTTTTCTGCGGTGAAAATTTACCCGTATGCGGGGAAAGAGCGGTTGATATGGGATTTTTTTCAAACATGTATACCAAAGAGGGGCCGGGCGTGCGCAAGGATCAGCCGCCCAAAAAGGGGATTCCGCGCTTTTTTGAAATACTGATGCGCGACTACGGCCATCTGCTGAAAGTGAATTTTCTGTTTCTTTTGTGCTGCCTGCCCATGGTGACGGTGGTGCTGTTCGGCCTGCTGTTCCACCAGTATCTGGGCATGCTGCTCATTGCGGCCGTGCTGTATCTGCTGTGTGCGGTGCTGGTGGGCCCGGCCATGACGTGCCTGCACGGCATCACCGTAAAAACAGTGCGGGATGAGCCCTGCTATATGTGGCATGAATTCAAAAAATGCTGGAAGGGCAACTGGAAGCAGAGCGTGCCCGCGGGTGTCCTGTTCTGCACGCTGCTGGCAATGGAGTGCATCGCGGCCTGGTATTATATGTTCATGCAGTCGGAGATGAACGTGCTGCTGGTGGCATTCGTGGCGTTCAGCCTGCTGCTGCTCACGATCTGCTGGCTGTTCACGACCCTGCAGATGCTGTATCTCGACATGCCCCTGGGCGGTATGCTCAAGAACAGCCTGCTCATTATGTTCGGCTACGCCAAACGCACGCTGCCCGCAGGGCTGATTACGCTGGTCATCGTCATCGGGGTGGTGCTGTTCGTGCCCGTTCCCATCATGCTTCTGCTGCTGTTCCTGGGAATGCCTGCACTGGTGGCCGTCATCGGGGATATGTGGGCCTGGCCCGTGATGGAGCAGGCGTTCCACATCTCTGAGCAGCAGGCGGCGCGCCGTGCCGAGCAGGAGGGCCGGGAGTGAACCTGAGCGTGCATCATGTGGCGGTCATCGTTTCGGATTACGCTGCGGCAAACCATTTTTATGTGGATCTTCTGGGGCTGCCCGTCGTGCGTGAAAACTGCCGGGGCAACGGCCTGTGGAAGCTGGACCTGCGCCTGGGCGACGGCGAACTGGAGATATTCAACGCCCACGAGCCGCCCGCGCGGCTGTCGTACCCGGAGGCCGCGGGTCTGCGCCATCTGGCTTTCCGTGTGGACAGCGTGGCTGAGGCGGTTGCAGAGCTGGCTGCAAAGGGCATTGCGTGTGAGCCGGTTCGCATGGATGAATATTCCCGCAAGCCGTTTACCTTTTTTCGTGACCCGGACGGCCTGCCGCTGGAGCTGCACGAGTGACGCGCTGCGCTGGAAGTTTCTATTGATACTGTATGAAGCCGCACACGGCAGGACACCCTGTCTGTGTGCGGCCGTTTTTTGCTCCGCAAAACTTGAAAAATAATTTATATAAATCTGTTGACAAATTATTATATCTGATATACAATAAATTTACACTCAAAGCATGGAGGTGCAGGACCTTGAGCAAAAGCGTATACAGTGTTGTGCTGATGGACGATGTGGTGGACGCTGTGGACCGCCTGGCCTATGAAGCCGGCACGAACCGCTCGAATATGATTAACCGCATTTTGGCGGAATATGTGCAGCTGGCTACGCCGGAGCAGCGCATGCAGGACATTTTTTCTTCCATCATGGATGCTGTCAGCGGGCAGAATGCGCTTCAGCTTATGCTGAATGCGTCGGACGCGATGCTCTCGATGCGCAGCGCCATCCATTATAAATACAACCCCAGCATGCGCTACGTGGTGGAGCTGTACCCCCATTCCACCGAGGAGCTGGGCGAGGTGCGCGCGGGCCTGCGCACACAGAACCCTTCGCTGCTGCTGTACATCGGCCAGTTTTATAAGCTGTGGGCCGGGTTGGAGCGCGCGTATCTGGAAGGCCCGCCGCGCCGCAGCGAGGCGCAGGGAGGGCGGTATACCCGCCGCCTGCTTCTGCCCCGGAATGTCGCCGCCAGCGAGGAGGCTGGCCGCGCTATTGCGGGTTATGTGGCGCTGTTCGACGCCTGCCTGAAAACTTTTTTTGACCATTTGGAGGACCCCGCCGGCGCGCCCCGCGCCGTAGAGGGGTGTTACCGCTCCGGCCTGGACGCAGAGACTGCGGCCCTGTAGCCGCCTGCGGGCCGGAACGTTCATCGGGCAGTGCCGTGCGCCGCACGGCTCTGCCCCGTAGATTCATCCGACAAAATATGCGGATAAGGAGTGAAATGATATGAATGCACAGAAAATGACACAAAAATCCCTCGAGGCATTACAGGCTGCACAGTCGCTGGCCGTCGAGTATGAAAACCAGGCCCTGTGCCCGGAGCATCTGTTCTGCGCTTTGCTGAGCCAGCAGGACGGGCTCATCCCCCAGCTGTTTCAGAAGATGGGGGCCGAGCCGGGCAACCTTGCCGCCGCCTTTGCCAAAAAGGTGGGTGAGCTGCCCCATGTAACAGGCACCGGGCGGGACCCCGAAAAGGTGTATATCACGCCGGAGCTGGACCGTGCGCTGACGGCCGCCGAAAAATCCGCTGCCGCCATGAAGGACGAATACGTTTCCGTGGAGCATCTTGTGCTGGGCATGATGGATGCGCCCAACGCCGCCGTCAAGGAGGTGCTGCGCCAGTTCAGCCTTGATAAGACCCGCTTTCTGGAGGTGCTGGCGCAGGTGCGCGGCAACCAGCGCGTCACCAGCGACAACCCCGAAAGCACCTATGACGTGCTGGCCAAATACGGCCAGGACCTTGTGGAGCTGGCCCGTCAGCAGAAGCTGGACCCCGTCATCGGCCGCGACGCCGAGATCCGCAACGTCATCCGTATCCTTTCGCGCAAGACAAAAAATAACCCTGTGCTCATCGGCGAGCCGGGCGTGGGCAAAACAGCTATCGCCGAGGGCTTGGCCCTGCGTATCGTGCGCGGCGACGTACCCGAAAACCTGAAGGACCGCAAGGTGTTCAGCCTTGACATGGGCGCGCTGGTGGCCGGCGCAAAATACCGCGGCGAGTTTGAAGAACGCCTCAAGAGCGTTCTGCAGGAAGTGAAAAAGAGCGAGGGACAGATCATCCTGTTTATCGACGAGCTGCACACCATTGTGGGCGCGGGCAAAACGGACGGCGCCATGGACGCGGGCAATATCCTCAAGCCCATGCTGGCGCGGGGCGAGCTGCACTGCATCGGCGCCACGACGCTGAACGAGTACCGGCAGTACATTGAAAAGGACGCGGCGCTGGAGCGCCGGTTCCAGCCGGTGATGGTGGATGAACCCACGGTAGAGGACACCATCTCCATTCTGCGCGGGCTGAAAGAGCGGTACGAGGTGTTTCACGGCGTGAAGATCCAGGACAACGCGCTCATCGCAGCGGCAGTGCTCTCGGGCCGGTATATTACTGACCGCTTTCTGCCGGATAAAGCCATCGACCTGGTGGATGAAGCCTGCGCCATGATCCGCACGGAAATGGATTCCGCCCCGGCGGAGATGGATGACCTGCGCCGGAAGATCATGCAGCACGAGATCGAGGAGGCGGCCCTGAAAAAGGAGACCGACAAGCTTTCCGCCGAGCGCCTTGCGGACATTCAAAAAGAGCTGGCCGCCATGCGCGAGGAATTCAGCGCCATGAGCGCCCGCTGGGAGAACGAGAAATCGGCCATCGGCAAGGTGCAGCACCTGCGCGAGGAGATCGAGCAGGTAAACGGCGAGATCGCCAGGGCCGAGCGTGAATATGACCTGAACCGCGCTGCCGAGCTGAAATACGGCCGTCTGCCCGCGCTGCAAAAGGAGCTGGAGCAGGAGGAGGCCCGCGCGGCGGCGGAAAAGGATTCCACTCTGCTGCACGACCGTGTGACGGAGGAGGAGATCGCCCGCATCGTGGGCCGCTGGACAGGCATCCCCGTGGCGAAGCTCATGGAAGGGGAGCGCGAAAAGCTGCTGCATCTGGACGGCATCCTGCACAAGCGGGTCATCGGCCAGGACGAAGCCGTACAGCGCGTGACGGAGGCCATCCTGCGCAGCCGCGCCGGCATCGCGGACGAAAACCGCCCCATTGGCAGCTTTTTGTTCCTGGGCCCGACGGGCGTGGGCAAAACGGAGCTTGCCAAAGCACTGGCGGAAGCGCTGTTCGATGACGAAAAGAACATCGTGCGCATCGACATGAGCGAATATATGGAGAAATATTCCGTCAGCCGCCTGATCGGCGCGCCTCCGGGATATGTGGGTTATGAGGAAGGCGGCCAGCTCACCGAGGCTGTGCGCCGCAAGCCGTACAGCGTGGTGCTGTTCGATGAAATCGAAAAAGCCCATCCGGATGTGTTCAATGTATTACTGCAAGTATTGGATGATGGACGTATTACGGACAGTCAAGGCCGGACGGTGGACTTTAAAAATACCATCATCATCCTGACGTCGAATCTGGGCTCCAACTATATCCTGGACGGCATCGAAAACGGAGAGATCAGCCCCGAGGCCCGCGCCCAGGTGGACGCTCTGCTGAAAACGTCCTTCCGCCCCGAGTTCCTGAACCGTCTGGACGAGATCGTCTATTACAAGCCGCTTTCCAAGACGGAAATCGCAGGCGTGGTGGACCTGATGCTGGAAAGCCTGGTGCAGCGCCTGGCCGCCAAGCAGCTCAGGCTGGCGGTCACGGACGCCGCGAAGCAGATGATCGTGGACGGCGGGTACGACCCGGTGTACGGCGCCCGCCCGCTGAAGCGTTACATTCAGCAGAAGGTGGAGACGCTGGTGGCGCGGGATATCATACAAAACGATCCGGCGCCCGGAGATACCATCACGGTGGACGTGAAGGACGGCGCTCTGGCGTTGGTATAAGCGCAAAAGACGCATCCGCAGGCCGGACATTTCGCCCGGCCTGCTTTTTTGCGTGCCGGGGCCCGGACGAAAACCTTTCTCCGCACTGGATTTTTCAGTGCGGAACTGCTATAATGGGCGAATCAAAAGGCCCGGCGGGAAAGCTTACGGCGGGCAAAAGGAGGGCGGCCTGTGAACCGGCGGAAAAAGGGCGGCTTTGCCGCGGGCTGCTGCGTTGTGCTGCTGCTGATCACGCTGTGCGCGGCAGCGGGCGGCGGCGTACTGTGGTATGTGGGGCGCACGATGGCACAGCCGGGCAGCGCGTCCATGCAGGGCGCTTCCGGTGCGCCGGGCGGCGGAGCGGAGGATACCGGGCGGCAGGAGCCGCTGTTCCGGGAGGGAGACACGGTGGATACGGTCCTTGCAAAAATGACGCTTGCGGAAAAGGTGGGCCAGATGTTCATCGTCCGCTACCCGGAACAGGGCGCGGCGGAGAAGGCTGCGGAATACCATTTGGGCGGCTATATCCTGTTCCGGGAAAATTTTGAGGAAAAAACACCCGTGCAGGCGGCGGAAATGGTCCGGGCCTGTCAGGCTGCCGCCGCGCTGCCGATGCTGGTGGGTGTGGATGAAGAGGGCGGGACCGTCAACCGTATCAGCGGATATCCGGCTTTCCGCGACACGCCCTTTGCTTCGCCGCAGGAGCTGTACCAGGCGGGCGGCTTTGACGCGGTGCGGGAAGATGCGCTGGAAAAATGCGCGTTTCTTGAAGAACTCGGTGTCAACGTGAATTTTGCGCCGGTGTGCGACGTAAGCACGGACCCGGAGGATTTCATCTACAAAAGGAGCTTTGGCCGGAACGCGGCAGAGACGGCGCAGTATGTGCGCACCGTGGTGGAGACGATGGGTGAGCGCGGCATGGGAAGCGTGCTGAAACACTTTCCCGGCTACGGCAACAACGCCGACACGCACACGGGCATTGCCGTAGACGACCGCCCCTATGACAGCTTTGCGGCGTCGGACTTTCTGCCTTTCAGGGCCGGCATCGAAGCGGGAGCGGACATTGTCCTTGTTTCCCACAACATCGTCAGCTGCATGGACAGCGCATATCCCGCCTCGCTTTCGCCCCGTGTCCATGAAATTTTGCGGGAAGAACTGGGCTTTACGGGCGTGACCGTCACCGACGACCTTTACATGGACGGCATCCGGGACTTTGTGGACGTGGAGGGCGCGGCGGTGCAGGCTGTGCTTGCGGGCAACGACCTGTTGTGCTGTACGGATTTTGAGGTACAGATCCCGGCGGTATTGGCGGCGGTGGAGCAGGGAGTGGTGCCTGAGAGACGAGTTGATGAAGCCGTGCGCCGCATTCTGACGCTCAAGCAGAAGCTGGGGTTGTGGGGATAAGCTGCGGCGAAAAAATAAAACCGGAACGGCCATTTTGCTATGAATGGCCGTTCCGGTTTTTTTGCATCATTCTTGTTTCTGCTGAGGATAATGAGCGCAAAGCCCGTTGTCCTTAGGAAAGATTGCCGTATTTGTCGCAGGAGACGGATACGGAGGGGTAGACGGTTTGCACAGGCGCTCCCCCATAATATCTTGTCATTGTCCCGCTGGCGGTCGCCGTTGCGCCGCTGTGGCCGGAGGTGCCGGAGGCCCTTGTCCACGCGGAATTGAAAATGCTGCTTCCGTAGCTGTCGGAGGTGCATGAAACGCTCACGCCCTCGTTGACGGAAAAGGAGCCGTAGACGGTAAACGTCCAATCGGAGCCATAGGTGTAATCTTTTTTGCCGTTCACCGTGTAAACGCGTCCGCGCGTCCGCACAGGCTGAACGGACAGCGTGACCGTAACCTTTGTGCCGTCGGGAAGGTATTCGGTCGTTTCATGGATAATCTCATATTCAGGCTCCGCCGCAAACGCGGCGGGAAGGCATCCAAGGCAGAGGATAAGCGTCAGAAGAAGTGCGAAAACTCTTTTCATGGTCAGTCTCCTTTATGATGTTCAATCGGTGGGCTTTGGCGGGATGGAATCGACGCTTTGCGCCGGGCCGATCACAATAACCTCGGGCTTTTTATAAGCATAAATAAGGCGCAACACACAAATTGTCCCGTACCAAATCACCAGCCCGGCCAGCAACGCAGCCACCACCGCCCGCGCGACATGAACCCTGCGCGCATAGCGCCGCAGCTCCCGCGGCTCCAGCGCCGAAAGCACGTCGTCCGCAACCTGCTCCGGCGTGCCGAAGCGCGCCGTCACCTGCGCCATGTCCGCGCCGGGGTGCGCGTCCAAAAAATCCTCCACGCCGCTTTGCAGCTGCTCCAGCGTCCGGCGGCGCAGGCGGGCCGGGCACAAAAGCCGTTTGCGGATGGCGCGGTAATACCGCCGCAGGGCCTTGTCCAACTCACAGCGTTTCATCTTCGGCCAGCCCCCTTCCACATGTGCGCAGTACGTTCAGCACGCCCCGGTTGACGGAAAAGTAATCCCGCCGAATCTGTGTAAGGTATGCCGCGCCGTCCGGCTCCAGGTGGTAATACACCCGCGTCCTGCGCCGCCCCACAAGCTCCTGCCTGTCGGAAATGAGGCCCTTTTCCACAAGGCGGTACAAAATGGTATACATGGACGCCTCCTGTAGCACAAACAAACCCTCGCTGCGCTCGCCAAGCTCCTGCGAAAGCTGGTAGCCGTACATATCCTGCTCCTGCAGCAAAGTAAGCAACAGAAGCTCCACCGTTCCACGTTTTAAATTGTCCGATACACTCATAGCGCGCTACTCCCAAATCCGGTGCTTTTATTAAATCACGAAATAATATTCTTGTAAATACTTAACATGGAAAGTTATTATTGACAATGATAAGAAAATTTGGTATGTTAAAACCAGAAGGAGAGGATACCGATGCAGAATAATTGTTCCGTCCGTTATAAACAGAATGGAATTTTAGGAGGATTTTATGAAAAAAAGGATTTTTGCATTCGTATTATGCCTGCTTACATGTTTAACTTTTTCAGCAATAGCTTTTGCAACGGAAAATCCAATTGAACCAACTGATTTGTGTGTTTACGAGGGGGATGTGCAGCCGCGTATAAATACAGCATGCCCTTTTGGTAATGGTATTCATCAGATGGCGTCGCGCGGGGCGGGATTCGTTGCAAATGATGCGACACAGCAATATGAATTGTATTGGAAGCCATGTTGGCAATGTACAAATTGCTATTTGGTGATGGTGACGGAAGGAGATCCTGCATTCGGCTATCCGATAGGACACTACGCGACATACAGCGCAAGCGAACCGGTTTCCACTGATGCTACGGTGATTTCTATTCCCAATGCGAATTCGCTCTATTATACTTCAAGCAGCAGAATGGAAGGATTCCGCTTTTATTATCAGGCATAGGAAAATGAATGGGAGCGCCGTCTTTGAATTTTTCGAAAGGTAAAATATTATGAAAAGGGCACTGAATAAAGTTTATTGCTTATTGTATGCAGTATTGGCGATATTGGCGCTTGGCGGCTGCATGGCGGAGCCCCCGGAAAAAGCCGCGCGCGAGTTCTTGACGGCCTATTATACTTCGGATACGGCTCGGTATAGGGATTGTAAAGAAAAAATGGAAAAAGAATTGGAAAGCGCTGCTGCGAATGGGGAAGAACAGTTTTTTAAAGCGTTTGAGGAATATGACAATATTTTTCGTCCGCTGACAACGGAGGCATGTTTGGAAAAAATATTTGCGAACCGCTTGATGCTAAAGACGGATGAGCTTGCAGCGGAATTAGGGGCCGATGTTGAACCCGAAAAGATAGAGCTTAGCAACCGTCAAGGAGAAGATACGGTACAAGCATACACTTACGAAGTGACCTTTTCAGAAAAGAGTAATCTGCCAAAAGAGACGGGCCGCATCTCTGTTGAAAGCGGAAAAGTAAGCTATTTTGAACCCGATAAAGCAAATTGATATAAATATATGGATTTTATGAACGAGAAACTCCTGCGCTCAGGCGCTGCATTTTTGTGTTGCGCCTGAGCGCGGCTTCAGGGAAAACGAGAATGAGGAGCGGAAAGTGCCTGCGATGTTGATGGGCTTTGCACTATTGCTTGAGTTGTGCATTTCCTTAGCGTTCAAAATTATTGTCGTGGTTTTGCTGGTGAAAATATACAAAAACACAAAAAATAAAAACAAAAAATGGGGCCGTAATTTCACGGCCCCATTTTTTGTTTAAGGCGGCGCCAGCGCCGCGCGCCGGGCCAGTACGCCCCGGATGCACACGCAGTACACGGCGACGGAGGCCAGCGGCCCAAGCACATCGGAGATGGGCTCGGCGTAGAACACCGCGTCCGCGCCGAAAAACGCGGGCAGCGCGAACACCGCCGCGAAGTAGACGGCCTTGCGCCACAGCGAAAGCGGCAGCGCCAGCTTCGCAAGGCCCAGTGCCGTGAAGCCGTCCACCACCTCGTATTGCAGGCCCAGGGGAAGCAGCGCCAGCGTGCATACCTTGATGGTGTCGAACGCCTGGGCCGCCAGCGCTTCGTCGGTGGTGAACAGCCGCACGAACAACGGCCCGGCCAGCCGCGCGGCCAGCGTCATCACGGCTGTGAACGCCAGCCCCAGCCCGAAAATGTACTTCTGCGCCTGCCGTACGCGCTCTGTGCGGTACGCGCCGTAGTTATAGCTTAAAATAGACTGCGTGCCCCCGGTGATGCCTCCCAGCGGCATCGTCACAACGAGCATGAAGCTTTGGGCGATGGTGGCGCAGGTCACCAGAGCGTCGCCCCGCGCCGCGCCGCCGTAGTGCTGAAGCACGGCGTTCATGGCAATGATCATCACGTTGTCCAGCGCGATGATGATGAACGGCGAAAAGCCCAGCGTCAGCACACGCCTCATGACGGCCGCGGAATATCCGCCCCGTGTGATGCGGATGGGGGGCTTTTTGCCCAGCAGAAAGCGCACCGCATAAACGCAGCTTGCGAGCTGGGAGAGCACCGTGGCGATGGCCGCGCCGCGCACGCCGAGGCCGAAGGCGAAGATGAACACAGGGTCCAGCACGATGTTGAGCACCGCGCCCAGCGCCACGGATTTCATGCCGTCGGCGGCGAAGCCCTGGCATACGATGAACTGGTTCAGGCCGGAGGCCAGCAGCGCAAAGGGCGTACCCAGCAGGTAAAGGGTGAAATAGGCCTCCGCATACGAGTAGGTGGCGTCGCTTGCGCCGAACAGCCGCAGCATCGGCTCACGAAAGGGCAGGATGGCGGCGGGCAGCGCCAACGAGAACACGCACAGCATCAAAAAGCAGTTGGCCAGAATGCCCCGCGCAGCATCGTCGTCGCCCTCGCCGCGCTTGATGCTGAGCAGCGGCGCGCCGCCAACGCCCACAAGAAACGCCACCGAGCCGACCATCGTCACCACCGGGCCGCATACGCCGGCGCCTGCCAGCGCCAGCGCGCCCTCGCCGGGGATCTGGCCGATGAAAATGCGGTCCACGATGCTGTAAAGCACAGAGATGAACTGCGCCAGCATGCTGGGCAGCGCGATGCGTCCTACCAGTGCGCCGATCCTTCCGCTGCCAAGGTCGTTTCCCGCTCTCATCGCTGCATCCTCCCGTCGCTTTGCGGCTCTGCGCCGCATACCGCACTCTATCATAGCCGATTTTTTTCTCCGAGGAAAGAGGTTTTTCAAAAAAGCCGCAAAAAACGGCCGCCGGAAAGGCCTTTCCGGCGGTCGTTTTGCATTGGAGCAGGGAAAAACACGCTCAGTCGTCCACGTCCAGCGCTTCCAGCCCCTTTTTGGCAACCGGCCTCGCATCACCGTGCCGCACGAACAGCATCGTGACAAAGCTGGCGAACACGAAGAAGGCGGCATAGGGAAACAGCGTGCGATAGCCCACATGCTCCATCAGAATATTGGAGAGGATGGGCGTAAAGATCTGCGCCGTCATGGACACAGTGTAATAATAGCCTGTGTACTTGCCCACGTCCGAGCCCTTGCTCAGCTCCACCACCATGGGGTAGCTGTTTACATTGATGAACGCCCAGCCCATGCCGGCCAGCGCGAAAAAGATGTACAGCAGCGGAGAGACGCTGTGGAAAAAGATACCCGCGAAGAACGCTGTGTCCAGCATCACGATGCCGATGAGGATCGTGCGCTTGCGGCCGATGCGCTGGGCGATCATGCCCACGGGCATATACGAGACGATGGCCGCGACGGTGCAGATCATCAGCACCAGGGCAAAGTTGCCCTGCAGCTCCTGTTCGGCGTAACGGCTGAAAGCCGAGGTGACGGCGTTGTAGCCGAAGAACCAGAAGAACACGCTGGCCAGGATGAACAGCAGGCTGCGGAACATGGGCCGCGGCATTTTGCCGCCCGCGTCCGTTACGCCTTCGTCCTCGTCGGAAGAGCCGGCGGCCCTGTCGGCGGCCTCGCGTTCAGCCACGCAGGCCGGTTCCCTGATCTGCCAGAACAGCACGGCCACACAGACGGCCATCACCAGCCCCAGCACAAGGAATACGGCGGAATAGCGGGGCGTATCCCCGGTGACGGGAAAGATCATCATCGTCAGCAGCATCAGCATGCCGCCCACGGCGCCCATCAGGTTGATGACGGCGTTGCCCTGGCTGCGCAGGGGCTTGGGTGTGACGTCCGGCATCAGGGCCACGGCGGGGCTGCGGTAGGTGGCCATGGCAATGAGCACCAGCCCCAGGCCGATGAAGAACAGCAGGGCGTTGTTCTGCTTCTGTGCTGCGGGCATGATGGCGAGGCACAGAAGCGCCAGGATGGTGCCGCCCAGTATGTACGGCATACGGCGGCCGATTTTCGTGCGGGTCTTGTCGCTCAGCTTGCCGAACAGCGGCAGCATGAACAGCGCCAGCACGTTGTCCATGGCCATCACGATGCCGATGTAGCTGTCGCGCACATGGAACGTGTCTTTCAGGATCAGGGGGATGACGTTGTCGTACACCTGCCAGAACGCGCAGATGGACATGAATGCAAGGCCCACGAAAAAGGTGCGTTTGTAATTCAGCTTCATCGGGAGAAGCCCCCTTTGTTGTTGTTGCTTTCATTGTAGCACGCCGGACGCCGTCCTGCCAAGGGAGCGCGCGCCCGGCTTTACAATTATTTTAAAAAAGAAAAGCCGGAAAGAGCCGGCTATGCCTCACGCTTCGCCGGGATACCGCACGCCCCACAGCGCCCGCAGCGCGTCCGCCGCGCGCAGCACGCGCAGCGTTTCGGCAGCGGGCAGGGCCGGGCATTCGGTGCGGCCGGCCGCCAGCGCCGCCGCCACGGCCCGCACCTCCGGCTCAAAGCCCGTGCCTGTGTTGTCAAAGCGGATGGTTTCCCGCGGCGCGTCCGTTCCCGTTCCGCCATACACCGTCATGGCCGTGGGGCTCCAAAGCGGGCCGTCGATCTCTATGCGTCCTCCGCCGCAGCAAACGGCGGCGCGGTGGGGCGCCGCACACCGGGCGCTCACGGCCAGCGAGGCGCACGCTCCGCCGGAAAAACGCAGAGAAATACTCTCCTCAATGTCCGCGCCCAGCCCGTTTTGAACGCACACGCCCCCAACCCGCTCCACGTCTCCCTCCAGTGCCAGGCATGCCAGCGTAAGCGCGTAAACGCCTATGTCCAGCAGCGCGCCGCCGCCCAGCGCGGGCTGCGCGATGCGGGGGATATCCGCCATGGCCTCACCCAGCACAGCCGTCACCAGGCGCGGCGCGCCCAGCCGCCCGTCCGCCAGCGTTTTGCGCAGAGCCTGCGCAAAAGGCAGCGTACGCGTCCACATGGCTTCCGCCAGCAGCAGGCCGCGCTCCCGCGCCAGGGCAAACAGGCTTTGCGCCTGGGCCGCGTTCAGCGTCAGGGGCTTTTCGCACAGCACATGTTTGCCCGCAAGCAGCGCCGCGCGGATGTGCTGTGCGTGCAGAGGATGGATGCTGCCGATGTAAACGACGTCCACGGCCGGGTCGGCCAGCAGCGCCTCATATCCGGCAAAACTTTTTGCAAAGCCGTACCGCCCGGCCAGGGCTTGGGCCCGCGCGCTGTCCCGGGCCGCAATGGCGTAAGGCTGCACCTCATCCCGCAGGCTGTCCAGCGTGCGCGCCATGCGCCCGGCAATGTTTCCCGCCGAAAGGATCGCGAAATTCAGCATTGCTCCCCACCGTCCTTTGTGCCGCGCAGTATTTTTTCCATGGGCCTGCCCTTGGCCAACTCGTCGATGAGCTTATCCAGATAACGGATCTTTTGCATCAAAGGGTCTTCAATGTCCTCCACCCGCACGCCGCACACCACGCCTTTGATCTCTGCGCCGGCTGGGTTGAACCGCGGCGCCTGCCCGAAAAAGGACGCCATATCCGTTCGCTGCGCAAGCTGCCGGGCAAGGCCGCCGGGCGTGTAGCCCGTCAGCCAGAGAATGACGGCGTCTACTTCATCCTGCGTGCGGCCCTTGCGCAACGCCTTCTGTACGTAGAGCGGGTAGATATCGGAAAAACGGGCTTTGAAAATGCGGTGCTCCGCCATAACGGCACGCTCCTTTTTTGCGCGGCCCAGGACAGGGCCGGCGCGTTCTTTCCTTATGGTAACACGCGGGCACGGCTGTGGCAAGCCGTCCGGCGGCTTGAACCACACCCCCGCCCGTGCTATAATACATTAAATACGGAACGGACCGTATGATTTTGAGCGCGGGGGAGAGTTCTATCATGCCGAAAACCGTCATTCCCGCCGGGTACAGGCCGGCGCTGGGGCTTTATGACACACAGAAGGCCATCGGCCTTATCAAGCAGATCTTCCTAGAAAAGCTGTGCGGCGCGCTGCATCTGAAGCGCGTGACGGCGCCGCTGTTCGTGGACCCGGCCACGGGCCTGAACGATGATTTGAACGGCGTGGAGCGCCCCGTCACCTTCGACGTGCCCGCGCTGGGGGCAAACGCCGAGGTGGTGCATTCGCTGGCGAAGTGGAAGCGCATGGCTCTGGCTCAGTATGATTTCCATGTGGGCAACGGTTTGATCACAGACATGAACGCCATCCGCCGGGACGAGGAGATGGACAACCTTCACTCCATTTATGTGGACCAGTGGGACTGGGAAAAGGTTATCACCCGGGAGGAGCGAACCACCGAATATCTGAAGCAGACTGTGCAGAAGATCGTGGATGCGGTGTGCGGCACGCTGGATGAGCTGAAATGGCAGTTCCCCGCGCTGGAGCGCGTGCGGCTGTGCCGGGAAACGGCGTTTGCCACCGCGCAGGAGCTGGAGGACCAGTGGCCCGCGCTCACACCAAAGGAAAGGGAAAATGCTTTTGCAAAGGCGCACGGCACGGTGTTCATCATCGGCATCGGCGGGGCGCTGCGTTCCGGCAGGCCTCACGACGGCCGCGCGCCGGACTATGACGACTGGACGCTGAACGGCGACCTGCTGTTCTGGAACGAAACCCTGGGCTGTGCGCTGGAGCTGTCCAGCATGGGCATCCGCGTAGACGCGGACGCGCTGGCACGCCAGCTCAGCATCGCGGGATGCAGGGAACGCGCGGCGCTGCCATTCCACAAAATGCTGTTAACGGATGAGCTGCCGCTGACCATCGGCGGCGGCATCGGCCAAAGCCGCCTGTGCATGCTGCTGTTGGGCAAAGCCCACGTTGGCGAGGTGCAGGTGTCGCTGTGGGACGGTGAAACGTGCGCCGCGTGCGCCGCAGCCGGTGTGCAGCTTCTTTGACAGCCCCGCAAAGGTGTTTGCCCGGAAAGGGTTATCTATGATGCAGCAAAACCACACAAACGGACGCCTGACGGACAGAGAGCGCACGCCGGCACGCCTGATCGCGCTGCGGGTGCTGTTCACGCTGTTTGCGGCGGGCACTGTCGTATTTATTTTTTCCAATTCCATGCAGAGCGGCACGGCCTCGGGCCTGCGCAGCGCCGCCGTCACCGAATGGCTCAACGGAGGGCTGGCCCGCGTGGGGGTCGGCTGGCGCTTTCCCGAGCGTCTGGTGCGCAAGCTGGGCCATTTCAGCGAATACGCGCTGCTGGGCTTCTGGCTGATGCTGTCCCTGCGGGTGTATACCCGGCGCATCCTCTCGTATATTTCGTGGCCTCTGTTTTTCGGCCTGCTGGCAGGCGTGCTGGACGAGGGGATCCAGATGTTTGCGGATGGGCGCGGCAGCGACGTGCGGGATGTGGTGATCGATTTTTCCGGCGTCGTGTTTGGGCTGCTGGCAGCCCTGTTCCTGCTGCTGCTCGTGCGCATGTTCCATGTTCTGCGGGAAAGCAAAACGCCGCTTTAGGCGTGCTGACGCAAGAAAACCGATGTTTTCTGTGTCAACGCGCCCGTGACGCGGCGTTTTTTATTTGCAAGCGTAAAAACGGCGAAAGAGGGGGGCGCGGCCGATGAAGGCGGTGCTGTTTGCACTCAATGCGAAATACATTCATTCGTCGCTGGCGCCCTGGTGCCTGCTGGCGGGTGTGGAGGCCGCAGGCCCTGCGGGTGTTTGTGCCGAGGTGCGGGAGGGCACCGTCAATGAGCCGGAGCGGGACGTGCTGGCCCGCATTTTGGACGGGGAGCCGGATGCGGTGCTGTTTTCGTGCTATTTGTGGAACATTCGGGAAACGCTGCGTCTTGCCGCCGCTGTAAAGGCTGCGCGGCCGGGCGCATATGTAGTTCTGGGCGGCCCGGAGGTGAGCTACAACGCGGGGGAGGTTTTGGCGGAAAACCCGCAGGTGGATTATATCCTCTCCGGCGAGGGCGAACGCAGCGTGCCCATGCTGTTGGCGTCGCTGGCCGCCGGGCGGAAGCCGGAGGAGGAAGCGCCGCCCATCCCGGGGCTGTGCGCCCGGGGCTTTCTCTCCGCGCCCTGCGTGGAGGAGGGCGCGCCGCCCAGCCCGTATGCGCCGGCGTATCTGGAGAACCTGCGCGGGCGCATTGCGTATCTGGAGACCAGCCGGGGCTGCCCGTATGCCTGCGCGTTCTGCCTTTCTGGGCGGTGCGGCAAGCCCCGCTGGTTCCCGCTGGAGCAGGCAAAACGGAACATCCTGACACTGGCGCGCTCCGGCGCGCACACCGTGAAATTCATCGATCGGACATTCAATGCAAACCCCGCCCACGCAAATGCCATTTTGGCGTTTATCCTGAAGCATTACGGGCGGGACATTCCGGCGGGCGTGTGCTTTCATTTCGAGCTTGCGGGCGATATCCTGCGGGAAGAGACCTTCGCGCTGCTGGAGCAGGCGCCGCCGGGCGCGTTTCAGCTGGAGATCGGCATGCAGTCGTTTTGCGAAAAAACGCTGGCCGCCGTGCGGCGCAAAACAGATACGGGCGTTTTAAAGCAGAACATCCGGCGTTTGGTTGCAATGGGGAATATGCACGTGCACATCGACCTGATCGCGGGCCTGCCCCATGAGGATCTGCGGACATTCGGTGAAAGCTTCAACACCGGCTATGCGCTGGGCGCACAGATGCTGCAGCTTGGTTTTCTGAAGCTGCTGCACGGCGCGGCCATGCGGGAGGAGCCGGAGGAATTCCCCTGTGTTTTTTCGGAAGACCCGCCGTATGAAGTACAGAAAACGCCCTGGCTTTTGCCGGAGGAGCTGGACGTGCTGCGCGCCGCCGAAGACGCGCTGGAGCGCTGCTACAACAGCGGGCGTTTTTTGGAAACGGCGGCTTACGCGATGGCGGCGGCAGGGCTTTCCCCGTTCGTTTTTTACTGCCGTTTGGGCGCGGCAGGCGCGCGGCACGGCACGGCGAATATTCCGCTGGATGATTACACCGCTTTTTTGTACAACTGGTGCGCGGCGCTGCCGGGCATAGACAAAGCCTGCCTGCGGGACGCGATGGTGCGCGACCGCCTTGCCACAAATTCCACAGGGCGTTTGCCGCAATGCCTGCATGTAACGGACGCTTTGCTGGGCCGCGCGGTGAAGCGGCTGGCACAAAACCCTGCCACTGCGCCCCTGCCCGGCGTGCGGCGCGGCGTGGCGCTTTTGTACGGCACGCGGCAGGTGGTGTTTGTGGATTACACACAGAAAAACCCCGTTACAGGGCGCTATCTTCTGCATACCCGTTCAATTGACAATCTCTTTACAGAATGATAGAATAAGTAGAAATAATTGGGAACGGGGGAACGCATGCATGCCGGGGCTGAACGTGGGTTTTCGCATCGTGCAGGGCGCTTTGTTTTCTTTTCCCGCCGTTCTATTCCCGGCTTTTTAAACTTTTCCCGTTTTGGGAAAAGTTTTTTTTTGCCGTTTTGCTGTATTTGAGGAACAGAAAGGAGAATGGCTTATGCTGATTTGCAATGCCGTGCTCACGGATGCGGACGGTGCGCGTCCGGGCGATGTGCGCATTGAAAACGGCGTCATCACGGCCGTGGGCGAGGGCCTTTCCATCGGCGGGGATACGGTGCTGGACGCAGGCGGCCGCACGCTGCTGCCTGCTTTCATTGACCTGCACTGCCACTTCCGTACGCCGGGCTTTGAGTATAAGGAGGATATCGACTCCGGCAGCCGGGCGGCTGCCCGGGGCGGTTACACGTTCGTCAACTGCATGGCGAACACAAGGCCTGTGTGTTCTTCCGCGGCCATTGCCCAGAGCATCATGGACGACGCCAGGCGCATCGGCCTGTGCGACGTGAACCAGTGTGTGTCCATCACGAAAGACTTCGACGGCAAGACCACCGGCCATCTGCGGGCGCTGCCGCGGAACATCCGCTTCATCAGCGAGGACGGTAAAGGCGTGCGCGAGAGCAGGGTAATGTATGAGGCCATGCGGATCGCCGCCGAAAAAGGCCTGACGGTGATGAGCCACGCCGAGGATATGGACCTTTCCGCGCTGGATTACCGTCTGGCGGAAAACCTGGAGACGGCTCGCAACCTGTATCTGGCCCAGTCTACGGGCGCACGGCTGCACATGTGCCACGTTTCCACCAAAGAGGCGCTGGCCGATATCCTTGCCGCCAAGGCCCGGGGTGTGCGCGTCACCTGCGAGGTGACGCCCCACCACATCTGGTTTTGGGACAGCGATTTCCGCGTGAACCCGCCCATTCGGGCAAAAGAGGATGTAGAAGCGCTCATCGCGGCCATGCTGCGGGGCGAGGTGGAAGCCATCGCGACCGACCATGCCCCGCACACCGAGGAGGATAAGCGCGGCGGCGCGCCGGGCATGGTGGGGCTGGAGACAGCGTTCAGCGTCTGCTACACCAAATTGTGCCGGGAATACGGGATGCCGCTGGCAGACCTGAGCCGTTTGATGAGCCGCGGCCCGGCTGAGATACTGGGCCTGAACAAGGGGCTGATTGCCGAAGGATACGACGGCGACGTGGTGCTGGTGGAGCTGGGCGAGCCTTACACCGTGCGCCGGGAGGATTTTGCGGGCAAGAGCAAAAACACCCCATACGACGGCCTTTCGCTGTACGGCCGCGTGGCGTGCACCGTGAAGGCGGGCCGCGTCACCTATGGGACAATGGAAGCAATAGGATAAACACACAACAGGAGGACGTTATGCTGCAAGTAGACCGTTTGTATGAGGCCGTGGCCGAAAAAAGCCCCGTTTGCGTGGGGCTGGACACCGATTTTTCCTACATCCCCGCGGAGTGTGTGGACAAGACTCTCTCCAAGGGCGAGAACATCTTCCGCTTCAACCGGGATATCATCGAAGCCACGCGGAGCGTGGCGGGCTGCTTCAAGGTGCAGATCGCCTATTACGAGGCGCTGGGCCTGGACGGCATGCTGGCCTATAAATCCACGCTGGAATACCTGCGCCGGGAGGGCCTTGTGGCCATCGCGGACATCAAGCGCGGCGACATTGCCAAAACGGCCGAGATGTATGCCAAGTCCCATCTGGACGGCGAGTTCGAGGCGGACTTCGTTACGCTGGCGCCCTATATGGGGCTGGATTCCATCACGCCGTACACGAAATACATGACGGAAAAGGGCAAGGGCGTGTTCGTGCTGTGCCGCACCTCCAACCCCGGCGCGAAAGATTATGAATACGAAAAGCTGGCCGACGGCCGCCACGTTTATGACCTGGTGGGCGACAAGCTCAGCGCAATGGGCAAGGACTACATGGGCGCGCACGGCTATTCCTCGCTGGGGCTCGTCATCGGCGGCACACACATCGAAGAGGCGAAAGAGATCCGCGCCAAATACAGGGACAGCTTTTTCCTCATCCCGGGCTACGGCGCGCAGGGCGGCACGGCCGAGGACATCGCGCAGTATCTGGCGCAGGGCAACGGCGGTGTGGTGAACTCCAGCCGCAGCGTGCTGCTGGCCTATAAAAAACAGCCCGGAACGGCTTATGCCGAAGCCGCGTACAACGAATGCGTGCATATGAAGGAGGCCATTGCGGATGCCTGCAGCAAATTATAACGCCACCGTCCTGGCAAACGGCGCGGCGGGCGAAAACGTGATGCTGCTGACGGCCCGCTGGGACGAAACCACCCCCGCGCCCGCGTGCGGCCAGTTTTACATGCTGCGCGCCTGGAAAGCGGAGGAAGCGCCGCTGCTTTCGCGCCCCATCAGTGTGCATCGTTTTGACAGAGAGAAAAAAGAGATTTCCTTTTTATATGAGGTCCGTGGTACGGGTACGCAGAAGCTGGCCGCGCTGCGGCCCGGGGACACCGTTGCGCTGACGGGCCCCTCGGGCCGTGGGTTTCCCGTGGACGGCACGTTGGGCGGCGCCGTCGCGCTGGTGGGCGGCGGCATCGGCACCGCGCCGCTGCTGCAGCTTGCGGCAGAGCTGGCCGCGCAGGGCGTGGACGTGGACCTTTATGCGGGCTTTCGGGACGAGCCGTACCGTGTTGACGCGTTCAGCGCTGCGTGCCGTTCGGTACACATCGCCACGGATTCCGGCCGCCACGGCCACCACGGCTTTGTGACGGACCTGCTGGACCCTGCGAAGTACACCGCCGTGTGTACCTGCGGGCCGGAGATCATGATGGAAAAGGTGGCCAAAATGTGTCTGCGTGCGGGCGTGCGCGTATATGTGAGCAGGGAGGCCAAGATGGCCTGCGGCGTGGGCGCGTGTCTGGGCTGCACCTGCAAGAGCAAAAACGGCGGCGTGTCTGTCTGCAAGGATGGGCCGGTGTTTGAAGGGAGCGTGCTGTATGAGCTTGACTGACGTTACCCTGTGCGGCAAAACGCTGTGCAGCCCGGTCATCGCCGCGTCCGGTACCTTCGGCTTCGGCGGCGAGTACGCGGGCATCGTGGACATGAAAAAGCTGGGCGGTATCTCCGGCAAGGGGCTGACGCTGGAGGGCAAGTACGGAAACGAGGGCGAGCGTCTGTGGGAGACACCTGCCGGGCTCATCAACTCCATCGGTCTGCAGAATCCCGGCGTGCGGCATTTCATTGAGTATGAGCTGCCCGGCATGAAAAAGCTTGGCCCCGCGGTGTTGGCGAATCTGGGCGGCAGCACCATCGAGACTTACGAGGAGGGCGCGCGGCTGCTGGATGAAACGAATGTGGACTTCATCGAACTGAACATCAGCTGCCCCAACGTGAAGGCGGGCGGAATCGCCTATGGCGTGAAAGCGGAAAGCGCGCGGGAAGTAGTGTCCCGCGTGCGGGCCTGCACGAAAAAGCCCCTTATCGTGAAGCTCTCTCCCAACGCGGAGAACATCACCGAAATGGCCCTTGCCTGCGAGGCGGCGGGCGCGGATGGGCTTTCCCTCGTCAACACGTTCCAGGCCATGGCCATTGACCTGGAAAAACGCCGCCCTGTATTCAACAATGTGTTTGCAGGGCTGTCCGGCCCGGCCATCCGCCCCATCGCCCTGCGCATGGTGTATCAGGTGTGCAGGGCCGTGCAGGTGCCCGTGGTGGGGCTGGGCGGCATTGCCACAGCCGGGGACGCGCTGGAGTTCATCATGGCCGGCGCGGCGGCCGTGCAGGTGGGCACCGCCAATTTCAGCGACCCGCGCGCCTGCGAAAAGATCACCGACGGCATCGCCGCCTGGATGCAGGGCCACGGTGTGCGCTCCCTTGCGGAGATCCGCGGCTGCGCGCAGGTCTAAGCCGAAAATACACAGATCTGATTGGAATAAAAAGGAGAATCCACATGAACGATGTGCTTGAAATATTGAAGTCCTGCGACGCGTTTCTGGAGGGCCACTTCCTGCTGTCCTCCGGCCGCCATTCCTCGGCCTACTGCCAGATGGCGTATCTGCAGCAGTACCCCGAAAAATGCGCCGCGGCCATGAAGCCCGTGGCCGAAAAGCTGCGGGAACTGGACGTGGACGTCATCGTCGGTCCGGCCATGGGCGGCATCGTTTACGCCTACGAGCTGGCCCGCCAGACGGGCAAACGCGCTATCTTCACCGAGCGTGTGGACAATGTGATGACGCTCAAGCGCTTTTCCATCCGGCCGGGCGAAAAGTGTATCATCGCCGAGGATGTGGTGACCACGGGCGTGTCTTCTCTGGAGACGAAGCGCGTCATCGAGGAGGCCGGCGGCGAATGCCTGGGCATCGTGTGCGTGGTGGACCGCACCAAAGCGGACGCGCCCTCGCCCATTCCCATCCTGGCCAGCGCCGCCAAGCTGGACCTCCCCAACTATGCGCCGGAGGAATGCCCCATCTGCAAAGAGGGAAAGCTGCCGCTGGTGCATCTGGGCAGCCGTAAGATGAAAGAACAGGCCAGGCAGACGCTGTGAGCGCGCAGAGCTTGAAAAAAGGGGGAGCGCATATGAAAGCATATTTGCTGCTGGCGAACGGCATGGTGTTCGAAGGCCGGGCCTTCGGCGCAGCCGGTACCAGTGTGGGCGAGGTCGTGTTCAACACGGGCATGGTCGGCTACGAGGAAACCCTCACCGACCCCAGCTATTACGGCCAGATCATCACACAGACCTATCCGCTGGTGGGGAACTACGGCGTGAACGGCGAGGATGCCGAATCCGCGCGCATTTGGGCCTTCGGCTACATCGTGCGGGAGTTGTGCGGCACGCCGTCCAATTTCCGCTGCCAAAAAACGCTGGACGAATTTTTGAAGGAGCAGGGGATCATCGGCATCGCGGGCGTGGACACCCGCCGCCTGACGCGCATCATCCGCGAGAGCGGCGTGATGAACGGCGCGCTCACCACCGAATATAAGAGCGCGGACGCCGTGCGCGCCGACGCCGCTTTGATGGAAAAGATCAAAGCCTATACGGTGAAGGACGCGGTGGACAGCGTTACTACAAAATGTATGGAAACATTTAACGAAAACGGAAAGTACCATGTTGCGCTGTTCGATTTCGGCTATAAACGCAACATCCTGCGCAATCTTGTAAAACGCGGCTGCAAGGTGACGCTGGTGCCCGGACGCACCACCGCGGCCGAGCTTGCGGCGCTGGAGGTGGACGGCGTGATGCTCTCCAACGGCCCGGGCGACCCGGCCGAAAATGTGAAGATCATTGAAAACCTGAAGGAGATCGCGGCGCTGGGCCGGCCTGTTTTCGGCATCTGTCTGGGCCACCAGCTCATGGCTCTTGCCACGGGCGCAAAAACGGAAAAACTGAAATACGGCCACCGCGGCGTGAACCAGCCGGTGACGGATTTTGCCAAGGACCGCACGTTCATAACCAGCCAGAACCACGGCTATGCCGTTGTGGCCGGTACCGTGGACCCCGCCGTGGCCGAGGTGAGCCATGTAAACGCCAACGACGGTACCACCGAGGGCATCCGCTATAAAAACATCCCCTGCTTTACGGTGCAGTTCCACCCGGAGGCCTGCGGCGGCCCCAGGGACACCGAATACCTGTTCGACGATTTTGTCGCCATGATGAAAGGAGGCTGCTGAAATGCCAAAGGACCCGTCTATCAAAAAGGTGCTCGTCATCGGCAGCGGTCCCATCATCATCGGCCAGGCCGCCGAGTTCGACTACTCCGGCACGCAGGCGTGCCGCGCGCTGAAAAGCGAGGGCATCGAGGTGGTGCTCATCAACTCCAACCCCGCCACCATTATGACGGACCCGGACATCGCGGACCGCGTGTATGTGGAGCCGATGACCCTGACGGTGCTGAAGCGCATCATTGAAAAGGAAAAGCCGGATTCCATCCTGCCGAACCTGGGCGGCCAGACGGGCCTGAACCTGGCCATGGAGCTGGCCCGCAGCGGTTATCTGGAGCAGGCCGGCGTGCGCCTGCTGGGCGCGAAGCCCGACACCATCGACCGCGCCGAGGACCGCCAGCTCTTCAAGGACACCATGGAGAAGCTGGGCGAGCCGGTTATCCCTTCCAAGGTGGTGGAGAGCCTGTCCGACGCGCTTGCGTTCGCGGGCGAGATCGGTTACCCGGTCATCGTGCGCCCGGCGTTCACCATGGGCGGCACGGGCGGCGGCATCTGTGAGACCGTGGAGGAGCTGCACGAGATCGGCACCAACGGTCTGCGCCTTTCGCCCATCCATCAGGTGCTCATTGAAAAATGCATCTCCGGCTGGAAGGAGATTGAATACGAGGTCATGCGCGACGGAAAGGGCAACGTCATTACCGTCTGCAATATGGAAAACTTTGACCCCGTGGGCGTTCACACCGGCGATTCCATCGTCGTGGCGCCCAGCCAGACGCTCTCCGACAAGGAATACCAGATGCTGCGCACCTCGGCGCTGAATATCATCACCGAGCTTGGCATTGAGGGCGGCTGCAACTGTCAGTTTGCCTTAAAGCCCGACAGCTTCGAATACGCCGTCATCGAGGTGAACCCCCGCGTGTCCCGTTCCTCGGCGCTGGCCAGCAAGGCCACGGGCTATCCCATCGCCAAGGTGGCCGCGAAGATCGCTATCGGCTATTCGCTGGACGAGATCACCAACGACGTCACGGGGCAGACCTGCGCCTGCTTCGAGCCCGCGCTGGATTACTGTGTGGTCAAGTTCCCGAAATGGCCGTTCGACAAATTCGTATACGCCAAGAAATCCCTGGGCACGCAGATGATGGCCACGGGCGAGGTGATGGCCATTGCCAACAGCTTCGAACACGCCTTCATGAAAGCGGTGCAGAGCATCGAGCTGGGGCTGGAAACGCCCACGCTGGAAACGCTGTCTGCGCTGACGGACGAAGAAGTGGTGGAAAAACTGCATGTGTGCGATTCCGACCGCTCTTTTGTTGTGTACGAGGCCATCAAGCGCGGCGTGTCGTTTGAGACGATTTACAATATCACTAAAATTGACCCGTGGTTTTTGGCAAAGCTGCAAGGGTTGGCCGAAACAGAGCTTGCGCTGGCCGGGCTGCGAGGCGGCATACTGACGGAAGAGCTGTACCGCACCGCAAAAATGCAGGGCTTCCTGGACAAGACCGTGCTGCGTCTGACGGGACTGGATGCGCTGCCCTGTGAAAAGCTGCGCGCGTCCTATAAGATGGTGGACACCTGCGCGGCCGAGTTCAGTGCGAAAACGCCGTATTTCTATTCCACTTTTGACGAGGAGAACGAAGCGGCGCAGTTTATCGCGGAACACCCCTCCGACAGGAAAAAGGTGCTGGTGTTCGGCAGCGGCCCCATCCGCATCGGGCAGGGCATCGAGTTCGATTATTGCAGCGTGCACTGCACATGGGTGCTGAAAAGCCACGGCTGCGAGGCTGTCATCGTCAACAACAACCCCGAGACCGTCTCCACGGACTTCGATACCGGCGACCGTTTGTATTTCGACCCGCTCACGGAAGAAAGCGTGGAGCATATCATCGCCACGGAAAAGCCATGGGCCTGTGTGGTGCAGTTCGGCGGCCAGACGGCCATCAAGCTGACAAAACACCTGACAAAGCTGGGTGTGAAGATTCTGGGCACCAGTGCGGACGCCATCGACGAGGCGGAGGACCGGGAGCGTTTCGACGCGCTGCTGGAAAAGTGCGGCATTCCGCGCCCGCAGGGCCACACGGTGTTCACCTGTGAGGAGGCACTGGCCGCCGGCGCACAGCTGGGCTACCCGGTGCTGCTGCGTCCGTCCTACGTGCTGGGCGGACAGAATATGATCATCGCCTACAATGAGAACGATGTGAGGGAATACATGGCCATCATCACCAGCCATGTGGATATGTCGAACCCGGTGCTGGTGGACAAATACCTGATGGGCACCGAGTGCGAGGTGGACGCCATCTGCGACGGCGAGGACTTCCTCATTCCGGGTATGATGGAACACATCGAGCGTGCGGGCATCCATTCGGGCGACTCCATCTCGGTGTATCCGCCGCAGAACCTCAAGCAGAAGATCAAGGGCACCATTGTGGATTATACGGGCCGTCTGGCCCGCGCGCTGAACGTGGTGGGCCTGATGAATATCCAGTTCGTGGTATACAACAACGAGGTGTTCATCATTGAGGTGAACCCCCGTTCCAGCCGCACGGTGCCGTACATCAGCAAGGTGACGGGCGTGCCCATGGTGGAGCTGGCCGTGCGCTGTATGCTGGGCGAAAAGCTGCGGGACATGGGCTATGGCACGGGCCTGTATCCCACGGGCGATTACTGCGCCGTAAAGGTACCGGTGTTCAGCTTCGAAAAGCTGCACGATGTGGACACCCAGCTGGGGCCGGAAATGAAATCCACCGGCGAGGTGCTGGGCATCGACAAAACCTTTGAGGACGCGCTGCTCAAGGGCCTTGTGGGCGCGGGCTACAGCCTGCGGCAGCCCACGCCGGGCAAATGCGTTATCCTGACGGTAAAGGACGCGGACAAGCGCGAGCTGGTGGACATCGCCTGGCAGCTCAAGGACATGGGGTACAAGCTGTACGGCACGTCCGGCACGGCGTACTATCTGGGCCAGAACATGGTGGCCTGCAACGAGGTGCGCAAGCTCAGCGAGGCGCGGCCCAATATCATGGACCTGTTTGAAAGCGGGCTGGTGGACTATGTGATCTCCACGTCCTCAAAGGGCCGCATTCCCTCCCACGACAGTGTAAAGATGCGCCGCAAGGCGGTGGAGCTTTCCATTCCGTGCCTGACGGCCATCGACACGGCGCAGGTGCTGGTGAAATGCCTGCGCAGCGGCAAAACGCTGGCGGATGTGGACCTGGTGGATATTTCGACCATTTGAAAAAGAAAAAGGACCCGCGTCAGCGGGTCCTTTTTTTGTGTTTTATAAAACTGCACCGAAAACAGGCTGCTCAAAATGGGCAAGTATTTCATTGACATCGTGCAGGTCATAAATCTGATGTTCAATGCAGAACAAAATGATAATATCTCGAACCATGCTCTGGGAAAGGGCGTGCCCGGCGGAAGCAAGCATTTCTTCAGTTTGCTCTTTGGATAAATGAAGCGCCAATGATAATGCCAGCGCTGTTTGCTTGGAAGGATGATAATTCGGGTTGGAACGGATTTTGGAGAACAGACGGCGGTCGATACCGGCGCGGCGGTAAACATCCGTATCGGCAAGTTCCATATTGTCGATATACCCGAACAGAAGGGTGTGGAAACTGGGTTTCAGCTCGTTGGCGACAAACTGTTCCAGTTTCCGTCCCTCGTCCGCTTCGCGATTGTTAAGAAGACCGAGGATGTCGTCAAAATATGAAGTGTTATCATCTTCTTCGCAGTTTGGACAGGCCAGAGGCATTGATGGGGCTGCACCTCTAAAGACAGGGGCCTTTGGAACAATTTCGGACTGCGGGTCATTTTCCAGCAGCCCTTTTTGCCTCAACAGTTCTTCTAGCTCGGATAGGAGCTGGGGGTGCAGCATATGGATTCCTCCAATTTGTCGCCGTAGCAGCGACCAAATTTTTTTATGGGAAGCTAAAATAAAAACAGAAAGCTGTTTGGGGGAGATACATGGCAATGAGTAGAGAAATTATTTTTTTGCTTGACAGGAGCAGCAACATGGCAGGAAAAGAAGCAGAAGTTATCGCGGAATATAATGCATTTCTTTTACAGAATGGGCGGGGAGATTACAATGTTACGACAGTATTGTTTGACGACCAATATGTACTGTTGTATTATTGCCTTCCCATCGGTTATGCACAGCTTTATCCCGAGCAGTATTACGTGCGGGGTGCTTGTGCGTTGTACGATGCGATTGGCCGCACTATAACAACCGTCAATGCCTGCCATGCGCAGCTTGCAGAGAGCAAGCGCCCCAAGACCTATCTGTTCATCAGGACGAATGGAGGGGACAATGCCAGCCTGACCTATACGAAAAAAATGATTTGGGAGATGCTGGAGCGGCAGCAGCAAAAGTGTGGATGGGAGATATTTTTCGTTGGCTGCGATGTACAGACGGCGTTGGCGGCGGCACCCACACACAAAGGCATCAACGGTGCGGAGGACAGCCAGGATGATGATTACTTTGATATACTGCGAAGGCTGCTGGAAAGAAGAAATTTTTCGAAGGAGGAATAATTTCAGTATACAAGAAATATAAAAAATTTCAATATGAGACCCGTCGCGTTGATACGTGCGGGTTTCTTTTTTCAACAGGATATGATATACTGAATTTTGTATGAAAAAGAACGGAATTGAAAATATGTGTTGCAGGAGCGAAGCATGAATTACAGCGAACTGAACGTGCCCGAGCAGATCCACAAGGCTGTGGAGCGCATGGGCTTTACCGAAATGACCGAAGTACAGGAAAAGGCGATCCCCCCTATGATGGAGGGCAAGGACATCATCGCCAAAGCGCCCACGGGCACGGGTAAAACCTGCGCTTTCGGCATCCCGCTCATTCTCGGGCTGGACCAAAGCCGGAATTACCCGCAGGCCGTCGTCATGGCGCCCACGCGGGAGCTGGCGCAGCAGATCACCGAAGACCTGCAGGACCTGGCGCATTTTTATCCGGACATCCGCGTCGTCACCGTCTACGGCGGCGCGAATATTCAAAAGCAGATCGAAAAGCTGAAAAAGGGCGCGCAGATCGTCGTGGCCACACCCGGTCGCCTGCAGGACCACATGAACCGCCGCACCGTGGACCTTTCCCACGTTACCACCGTGGTGCTGGACGAGGCCGACGAGATGCTCAACATGGGCTTTTACAAGGATGTGCGCAAAATTCTGGACCAAATCAAATCCCGCCAGCGTTTGGCAATGTTCAGCGCCACCATCAGCCGCGAGGTGATGGACATCGGCTGGCTGTATCAGCGGGACGCCGAAGAAATCACCGTGCAGCCTGTGGAGGATTCCGCGCCCAGGATCGACCAGTACCTGGTACTGACGACAGGCCGCAACAAGCTGGCGGACATGGCGGAGATCATCGTACAGAAGGGTTACAAGCGCGTGATGGTGTTCTGCAACCAGAAATACACCACCGCTATGCTGGCGAACCAGATGGCCCGGCTGAATTTTGTGGTGGACTGCCTGCACGGAGACCTTTCCCAGGCGGAACGCAACAAAATTATGGGCGAATTCAAAGCGGGCAATATCGCTGTGCTGGTGGCGACAGACGTGGCCGCCCGCGGCATCGACGTGTCCGAGGTGGACGCCGTGTTCAACTACGATGTGCCGGACTCCAACGAATATTACACGCACCGCATCGGCCGCACAGGGCGCGCGAAGCATACGGGCGAGGCCTATGTGCTGTACACGAAGGAAGAGCACAAGCGCGTGCGCGACATGCTGCGCTACACCCGCAACACCGCCACACCCATTGCTTTCGATGAGAACCGCAGCATCATCCCGGGCACGTTTTAAGCCCGGAAAACAGATTATAAAAGCCGCCCCCATATCTCATGGGACGGCTTTTATTTTACTGAAAACAATGCGCTGATCTCTACTTCAAGACTTCGGGCGAGCGCATAAACCTCTCTGTCAGAAACCGAACGGGTCTGGCCCTCCAACTTTGATAAACTGGAATAGCTGATATCAGCACCAAAGGTCTGCATTTTAGCCATCAACGCTTTTTGTGTAATACCCTGTTCAAGGCGGAGCCGGGTGACGGTCGCGCCGACAATATTTTTATCACCCAGTGGTGCCACACGTTCCCGCATCTGCCGCTCTCCTCTTTTTGATTCTTTAACAGAATTATAAGGAGAAAACAACTTGATATAATTCCAAAAAAGAATGATGCTGAAATAAAAAGAAACGGAGTGAAAACGATGGAGCGACAGATGGATGCGTTGGGGAGGATCGTACTGCCTGCAGGTTATCGCAAACAAAAAAATCTTCAAGCGGGAGATGTTCTCTGCGTGGATGAGCAAGAGGGAAAACGGATGATTTATCCCAGAAAAGCGCGGTGCGCACTATGTGGTGGAAAAAAGAGCTTCTTTCCCATGGGAGACATACTTTATGTTAAGCCTGTTGGAAAGAACTGCATACATAATTGTATATCTGCCCCAAAATTGACAAAAGGCGCTGCCGCTTGCGCGGCAACGCCCTTTGCCAGTATAGGAGAATAAGGAAAAGGTTCCGTGCCCCGTACCGGACGGAACCGGTACGGGTTCAGTTTACGCCGAACAGAAGATCTGCGTAAGTGGGGAAGGGCCAGTAGTCTTTCCCCGTGGCAAGCTCCAGCGCATCAGCCACCGCGCGCAGCTCGGCCATCTTCGGCAGCACCCTGTCTTTGTAGCAGGCGGCCTCCTGCAGGCTGTCGCCGCGGGAAGCGCCGTCCACGGCGGCCTGCAGCTCGTCGATTTTTTCCACCAGCATGTCGGCCCCGGCTGAGAGCTTGGCCAGCAGCGTTTCCTCAGCGCGGGTGGAAAGGGCAGAGGACAGTGCCTTTTTGCTGCAGGCGGTATCGGCAAGGTCGCCCATGTAGGCGGCTACCGCCGGGACGATCTGTTTTTTGGCCATATCCAGCATGGTCAGCGCTTCAATGTGCAGCGCTTTGGTGTAGTTTTCCAGGCTCACTTCATAACGGGCGCGCACCTCAGCCTCGCTGAAAATGCCGAATTCCTCAAACAGTTCGATATTTTTTCGTTCCAACACACAGGGCAGCGCGTCTACGGTGGATTTCAGGTTGCACAGGCCGCGCTTTTCCGCCTCTTGTTCCCATTCATGGCTGTAACCGTTGCCGTTGAAGATGATGCGCTTGTGGTCGCGGATGGTGCGCTTCACCAGTTTGATAACGGCGGTGTCGAAATCCTCCGCATTCTCCAGCTCGTCGGCATAGCCTTTCAGCTCTTTGGCAACTGCGGTGTTCAGCACGATGTTTGCGTCAGCGATGCTCATGGCGCTTCCCGGCATGCGGAATTCGAATTTATTGCCGGTGAACGCGAACGGAGAGGTGCGGTTGCGGTCGGTCGTATCCTTGGAGAACGTGGGCAGGATATCCACACCCAGCTCCATGCGCGTTTTGGCCGGGGCAATGTAGTCCGCGCCGGAGGCGATGGATTCAATGATGGCTTCCAGCTCCTCGCCCACAAAAATAGAGATGATGGCCGGCGGCGCTTCATTGGCGCCCAGACGATGGTCGTTGCCCGCGGAGGCGACGGTCACACGGAGCAGGTCCTGATACTGGTCCACAGCCTTGATTACGGCCGCGAGGAACAGCAGGAACTGCAGGTTTTCCATGGGCGTTTTGCCTGGGTCCAGCAGATTTTCCGTGGGTGTGGAGATGCTCCAGTTGTTGTGCTTGCCGCTGCCGTTCACGCCGTCGAAGGGCTTTTCATGCAATAAGCAGGCCATGCCGTGGCGTGTGGCAACGCGCTTCATCATCTCCATAGTGAGCTGATTGTGATCCACGGCGATATTGGTGGTCGAGAAAATGGGCGCCAGCTCATGCTGGGCGGGGGCCACCTCATTGTGCTTCGTTTTGGCTGCGACGCCCAGCTTCCACAGTTCGTCGTCCAGCTCCTTCATATAGCCTGAAACACGGGGCTTGATGACACCGAAGTAGTGGTCGTCCAGCTCCTGCCCCTTGGGGGGCATCGCGCCGAACAGTGTGCGGCCGCACAGGCGCAGATCCTCGCGCTGGAGGTACTGCTCCCTGTCCACAAGGAAATACTCCTGCTCCGGCCCTACGGTGGTGGAGACCTGAGGCACCGTTTTGCCGAACAGCTTTAAGATGCGGCAGGCCTGCGTGCTGATGGCGGACATGCTGCGCAGCAGCGGCGTCTTTTCGTCCAGCACCTCGCCGGAATAGCTGCAGAACGCGGTGGGGATGCACAGCACCTCGTCCTTGACAAAGGCGTAGGAGGTGGGGTCCCAGGCGGTGTAGCCGCGGGCCTCGGCCGTAGCGCGCAGGCCGCCGGAAGGGAAGCTGGACGCGTCCGGCTCGCCCTTCACAAGCTCCTTGCCGGAAAACTCCATAATAACGCGGCCGTCTTTGGTGGGGCTGATGAAGCTGTCGTGCTTTTCACTGGTCACGCCCGTCAGCGGCTGGAACCAGTGGGTATAGTGCGTGGCGCCGTGCTCAATGGCCCAGTCCTTCATGGCGTTGGCCACCACGTTGGCTACTTCCACGTCCAGCGGCGCACCGCGCCGGATCGTCTCATGCAAAGATTTATAAGTCGCGCTCGGCAGGCGCTCTTTCATCACGTGGTCGTTGAATACCATGCTGCCGAAAATTTCCGTAGTCGTCGCTGCCATACTCCCTTACTCCTTTTCTCCGGTGTATTTTGTATACTTTCCCTGCGGACAGCCTCTGCCTGCCTGAATGCAGACAAAAAAGGCGCTGTGGACAAAACCGTCCACAGCGCCTTTGCTGTTCTATGGCCCAAATCATACACCTCCGGGCGGCGGCTGTCAACGCTTTTTTCGAAATTTCTGTCCGCACCGGACATTTCTGTTGCTTTTTACCATCGCGTCCGCCGTTCAAAAACAGCTTTTGTGAAAACAGACAAAGTCGTACGCGGCACGTTGACATTCTGCATAAAGTTTAATATGATAAAAATGAACAAAGACGTTCGCCAAGGGGCTGGTGCCCCCTGGCGGGCGTTTTTTGTTTTTCCGGCGGCTGCGCCGCGCGGAAAAGCACTGAGGGGTGCTTTGAATAGGAGAACCGCGGGGCGGTACGGACCGCCCCGCGGGGAAACGGGAAAGGGAATGGTGTTTATGCTGAAAGAAGGAGAGGTACGCATCCCGTCGGGCTGCGCCATATCGGGCGTGTTCCACAAGGACGGCCGCCGCGAAAACGGCAGCGGCATCGTGGCCGGCATCGCGGCCATGCACGAGCGCTCCAACGGCCTGGGCGGCGGGTTTGCCGGGTACGGCATCTACCCGGAATACCGGGAGCTGTATGCATTCCATGTGTTCTACGACACCGTAGACGCCCAGCACGCGGCCGAGGCGAGGTTGCTGCAGGACTTCGATGTGGAAAGCAGCGGCACGCTGCCCACGCGCCCCATTGCGGCCATCCGGGACGCGCCCAGCCTTATGCGCTATTTTGCCGCGCCCAAGCCTCAGACGCTGCTGGACTCCAAGCTGGACGAACGGGAGTTCGTGGTGCGGTTCGTCACGCGGGTAAACCGGGAGATCGGCGGCGCATATGTGTTTTCCTGCGGCAAAAATATGGGCGTATTCAAGGCCGTGGGTTACCCGGAGGACGTGGGGGAATTTTACCGTCTGGAGGAATACGAGGGCTACGCATGGACGGCCCACGGCCGTTACCCTACCAATACGCCGGGCTGGTGGGGAGGTGCGCATCCGTTTTCCATTCTGGATTATTCCGTGGTGCACAACGGCGAGATCTCCAGCTATGACGCAAACCGCCGCTTTATCGAGATGTACGGATATAATTGCAGCTTGCTCACGGATACCGAGGTGATTACCTATATCATTGATTTCCTGGTACGGCGCAAGGGCCTGACGCTGGAAGAAGCGGCCGGCGTTATCGCCGCACCGTTCTGGAGCACCATCGAACAGATGCCCGAAGCGCAGCGGGAACGGCTGGCCTACCTGCGGGAGACCTTCGCGTCCCTGCTCATCACAGGACCATTCTCCATCCTGCTGGGCTTCACGGGCGGCATGATGGCGTTGAACGACCGCCTCAAGCTGCGCAGCATGGTGTGCGCTGAAAAGGGCGAGGCCGTGTATTTTGCCAGCGAGGAGTGCGCCATCCGCGTGATGGAGCCGGACGTTGAAACGCTTTGGGCGCCCCGGGGCGGCCAGGCCGTTGTTGTGCGCCTGAACGACGGCGTGACAGTGTAGGAAAGGGGAGAATGGGAAAATGTACGCGGATTTTATCTATCCGGAGTACGAGGTGGTGCGCAACTACCAACGCTGCATCGCATGCCGTGCATGTGAGCGCCAGTGCGCCAACGAGGTGCACCGCTATGACGCCGATGAACAAATGATGACGGCGGACGACGCGAAATGCGTCAACTGCCACAGGTGCGTGAGCCTGTGTCCCACCCGGGCGCTGAAGATCGTGCGCACCGACCACACGTTCAAGGAGAACGCAAACTGGACGAAGGACAATATCCAAAACGTATACCGCCAGGCGGCCACGGGCGGCGTGCTGCTTTCCAGCATGGGCAACCCGGAACCGCTGCCCGGCTACTGGGACCGTATCCTCATCAATGCCTCCCAGGTGACGAACCCGCCCATCGACCCGCTGCGCGAACCCATGGAGACGCGGGTTTTCCTGGGCAAAAAGGATATGGAGATCCGGCGGGATGAAAACGGTGCCATCGTACCGAAAAAAACGCCTCATATCGAGCTGGCCGTGCCGATCATGTTCAGCGCCATGAGCTATGGGTCCATCAGCTACAATGCCCATGAATCTCTGGCGCGGGCGGCCACGGAGCTGGGTGTGTGCTACAACACCGGCGAGGGCGGCCTGCATGAGGATTTTTACCGTTACGGCCCCAACACCATCGTGCAGGTGGCGTCCGGCAGGTTCGGCGTACACAGCGAATACCTGAACGCAGGCGCGGCTGTGGAGATCAAGATGGGGCAGGGGGCAAAGCCGGGCATCGGCGGGCATCTGCCCGGCGCGAAGATCGTGGGCGATGTGGCCCGCACGCGCATGGTGCCCGAGGGAGCGGACGCCATCAGCCCCGCGCCGCACCACGACATCTATTCCATCGAGGACCTGCGCCAGCTCGTCAACAGCCTGAAGGAAGCCACCCATTATGAAAAGCCCATCATTGTGAAAATAGCCGCCGTACACAATGTGGCGGCCATCGCCTCGGGCATTGCGCGCTCGGGCGCGGACATCATTGCCATCGACGGCTTCCGGGGCGGCACGGGCGCGGCGCCCACCCGCATCCGGGATAATGTGGGCATCCCCATCGAGCTTGCGCTGGCGGCTGTGGATTCCCGCCTGCGGGCGGAGGGCATCCGCGGAGATGTGAGCCTGGTGGTGGGCGGCTCCATCCGCTCATCGGCGGACGTTGTCAAAGCCGTGGCGCTGGGAGCGGATGCGGTGTATATCGCTACCAGCGCACTGCTGGCATTGGGGTGCCACCTGTGCCGGACCTGCCAGTTGGGCCGCTGCAACTGGGGCATCGCCACCCAGAGGCCGGACCTTGTCAAGCGGCTGAACCCGGACCTGGGCGCCGCGCGGCTGGTGAACCTCGTCACCGCCTGGCAGCATGAGATCAAGGAGATGATGGGCGGTATGGGGATCAACTCCATTGAGGCGCTCAAGGGCAACCGCCTGATGCTGCGGGGGGTGGGAATGACAGAAAAAGAGCTGGAGATCCTGGGGATTTCTCACGCCGGCGAATAGTATTTTCCCCTTCTGTATGGTATAATAACCCCAAAACTTCCGCTTACGCGGCTGCGCGTGTGCGCTGCACACGCCCCTGTGCTGACGCACAGGGCTTTGGGAACATTGAACCATGCAAAACCGCAGCAGGTGCGGTTTTGCTGAGGCCGCTTCGCGGCATAGATACCGTGTTGCTTAGAGAACACGGGCGGGACGCGAAGTGTGAGCTTGGAAACATGGTATCATAAAACTGTACGGAAATTTTTGCGGACGGACCGCCAGGCAGCTGCGGCGGCCCGTAAAGGGAGAAAGGGAGAGTGTATTATGTTAACAGCGATCACCGGCGTAAACTGGGGCGACGAGGGCAAGGGCCGTATGGTGGACCTGCTCAGCGAACAGTACGATATTGTCGTGCGGTATCAGGGCGGAAACAACGCCGGCCACACCGTCATCAACGAAAAAGGCAAATTTATCCTGAATCTGCTGCCCTCCGGCATCCTGCGCGAGACCACCGTCAACGTGATGGGCAACGGTATGGTCATTGATTTGGAGCATCTGGTACACGAAATCGAAAACCTGCGCAGGGGCGGCATTGCAATCAGTCCGGAGAATCTGAAGATCTCAGAGCGGGCGGTCATCTGCATGCCGTACCACAAGCTGCTGGACTGCTACGAGGAGGACCGTCTTGCGGATGCGAAATACGGCTCCACACGCCGCGGCATCGCACCCGTTTACGGCGACAAATATATGAAAAAGGCCCTGCGCATGGGCGATCTGTTCCACCCGGAGACGACAAAAGCGCGCCTGGCGGATATCGTGGCCTACAAAAATCTCACCATAGAGGGCGTGTACGGAAGGCCGCCGGTCAGCGCGGATGATATGTGGGCGTGGCTCGTGGAATACGGCGACATCCTCAAGCCTTATATCTGCGACGCTGGGCTGTATCTGGACAAAGCGGCCAAAGCGGGGAAAAACATCCTGTTCGAGGCCCAGCTGGGCGCGCTGCGCGACATCGACTTCGGCATCTACCCCTATACGTCGTCGTCGAACGTCATCGGCGCTTACGCGCCCGTGGGCGCGGGCATCCCGAACCATAAGATTGACCGGAACATCGGCATCATGAAGGCGTATTCCTCCTGCGTGGGCGAGGGCCCCTTCACCTGCGAGCTGTTCGGCGAGGAGGCGGAGAAGCTGCGTGCCGCCGGCGGAGAGTACGGCGCGGCCACGGGCCGCCCGCGCCGTGTCGGCCCGTTCGACGTGGTGGCCAGCCGCTACGGCTGCCGCGCCCAGGGCGCGGACGAGATCGCGCTGACGAAGCTGGATATCCTGGATTCGCTGGATGAGATCCCCGTTACCGTGGCCTATGAGCTGGACGGAAGGGAGATTCATGATTTCCCCTATGGGGATGTGCTGGAGCAGGCGAAGCCCGTCAACAAAATGTTCAAGGGATGGCGGACGGATATTTCCGGCTGCCGGAAAAAAGAAGAGCTGCCGCGGGAGGCGCTCGAGTATATCGCATTTATCGAAGAAGCGGTCGGCGTAAAGATCAAATATGTCTCCGTTGGCGCGGAGCGCGACCAGTATATCGTGCTTTGATCGGCACGCCTTCCGTTTCGATGGCGCGCACGGCTGGGAAGAGGGGCCCGGCCTGCATGCATGGGAACGAGGGAAAGTGAATGAAACGTGTTTATGTGAACGAACAGTGGTGCCTTGGGTGCCATCTGTGCGAGTATTACTGCGCGTTTGCCAATTCGGGCAAAAGCGACATGGTGAAGGCGCTCAAGGGCGCCGCCGTGCACCCGAACATCCGTATCGAGGAGGGACCGGGAGGCATCAGCTTCGCGGTGGCATGCCGCCACTGCAGTGAGCCGCTGTGCGTCCGGGGCTGCATCTCCGGTGCGCTGCAGGTGCGGGACGGCGTCGTCACCATCGACGAAAGCAAATGTGTGGGCTGCTACACCTGTGTGGCCAGTTGCCCCTATGGCGCTGTCCTGCCCGGCGCGCACGGCGCAGTACAGAAGTGCGAGCTGTGCACCCAAAGCGGCGGTGTACCCGCCTGCGTGGAGCACTGCCCAAACAAGGCCATCGTCTTTGAGGAGAGGGGGGCCGGGGCATGAGGTACGTCATCATCGGCGGCAGCGCAGCAGCCATCGGCTGTATCGAGGGCGTCCGCTCCGTGGACAAAACCGGCGAGATCATTCTCATTACAGGAGAGACGGAGTGGAATTATTCCCGTCCGCTCATTTCGTATCTGCTGGAGGGCAAGACCACGCGGGACAAAATGTGGTGCCGGCCGGACAGCTTTTTTACCCGGAACGGTGTGACGGTGAAAGCCGGCGTGCTGGCCACCACGCTGGATGCCGGAGACAGGACCGTGCGGCTCTCTACAGGCGAGCGGCTGGCTTACGACAGGCTGCTGGCGGCCACGGGCAGCCGCCCGTTCGTGCCGCCCATTCCCGGGCTGGAAACGGTGGAGCGTACCTTTTGCTTCCAGACGCTGTCCGACGCCTCGGCTCTGGCTGAGGCGCTGCGGCCGGAGAGCCGCGTGCTCATTCTGGGCGCGGGCCTCACGGGCGTCAAATGCGCCGAGGGCATCCGCGGCCTGTGCGCGCAGATCGCCATTGCGGACCTTGCGCCCCGCGTGCTGCCTGCTGTACTGGATGACACGGCGGCTGCCATGGTGCAGGCCCGTATGGAGGAGAAGGGCGTCCGTTTTTACCTGAACGACAGCGCGGCCGCATTCCGGGGAAACACGGCCCGGCTCCAAAGCGGAACGGAGCTGGAATTCGACGTGCTGGTAACGGCCGTGGGTGTGCGGCCGAACACGCAGCTGGTGGCGGACGCAGGCGGCGCGGTGGACCGGGGCATCCTGGTGGACGGCCGCTGTGCCACCACGCTTCCCGATGTATATGCTGCGGGAGACTGTGCCCAGGGATACGACGCGGTGAGCGGCGAAAAGCGCATGCTGCCCCTGTGGCCCAACGCCGTGCTGCAGGGCGAGACGGCGGGCATTAACATGGCGGGCGGCCGCGCCGATTACACGCAGGGCATTGCCCTCAACGCTTCGGGCGTGTTCGGCCTGCACATGGTTACGGCGGGCAGTTATGAGGGCGAGAGCTTCACGGTGCAGAGGGACGGCAGCTACAAACGCCTTGTCACGGCAGACGGCGTTCTCAAGGGCGTTATCATGGTGGGGGATGTATCCCGCGCCGGTATTTATACAGACCTCATCCGCAAGAAAAAGCCGCTGTCGGAGATCGACTTTGACCTGATCCGGGAATCGCCGCAGCTCATGGCGTTTTCCCAAAAGGACCGCAGGGTACAGCTGGGAGGAGAAGTGTGATGACAAAGCTTGACGCGAAAAACATGCCAGCAAAGGAGCTTTGCGCGCGCATCCGGGAAAGCACGGACACGGCGCTGGCCGTGGAGCATGTGAACGGCCAGCGCTATATTGCGGCGGGCCTTGGAAAGAAAGAGCTGACGCTGACAGGCACGCCCGGAAACGCGCTGGGCGCATATCTGAACGGCACGCGCATCACGGTGCTGGGCAACGCGCAGGACGCCACCGGCGATACCATGAATGACGGCGCGATCTTCGTGCATGGTTCTTCCGGTGATGCCACCGGCTACGCCATGCGCGGCGGGAAAATCTACGTGCGGGGCAACGCGGGCTACCGTGCGGGCATCCATATGAAGGCGTACCGGGAAAAGCAGCCGGTGCTCATCATCGGCGGCGAGGCGGGCAGCTTTCTGGGCGAATACCAGGCCGGCGGCATTATTATCGTGTTGGGGCTGGGCAGCGGCGGCAGAGCGCCGGTGGGCCGTTTTGTGGGCACAGGCATGCATGGGGGCAGAATGCTGCTGCGCTGCGACACGCTGCCCCCGGACCTTCCCGCCCAAGTGGCGGCCCGCAGGGCCGGGAAGGATGACCTGGCGGCCGTGGAGCCGTATCTGGCGGAATACTGCGGCGTGTTCGGGCTGGCGCAGGAGGATATCCTGAGGGAGAATTTCTTCCTGCTGGAGCCCAACACGCAGAACCCATACCGGCAGTTGTACTGCTATTCGTAACAACGCGCGGCGCGCACCGGGCGGGGCTTTGCCCCGCCTGTTGCGGTTCCGGCAACAGCCGGCGCGCAAAAAAGCAAGGCGGCGCACGGCGCGGCCAAACCGGAGGGAAAACAATGGATTCGACGATGCAAGCCGTGCTCCAGTTTGTGGAGGAAAACGACGTAAAGTTCATCCGACTGGCGTTCTGCGATGTGATGGGCACGCTGAAAAATATCGCCATCATGCCCAGCGAGCTTCCGCGCGCGTTCGAAACGGGGGTTTCTTTCGACGCATCGTCCATTTTGGGCTTCGCGCCCGTAGATAAATCGGACCTGTTCCTGTTCCCGGACGCGGCCACGCTCTCGGTGCTTCCGTGGCGGCCGCAGACGGGGCGCGTGGTGCGTTTTTTCTGCAGTGTGCGCACGGCGGACGGAAGCCCCTACGGGGCGGACGGAAGGCATATCCTGCGCAGGACCCTGCGCCGTCTGGCGGATGCAGGCTACGAGTGCCGTGTGGGCGCGGAATGTGAATTTTACCTGTTTGAGCGGGACGCGGAGGGCAGGCCCACCAAGCGTCCCCAGGACAACGGCGGCTATTTTGACGTCGCGCCCCTGGACAGGGGCGAGAACGTCCGGCGTGAGATCTGCCTGACGTTGGAGGAAATGAACATCCGGCCGGAATCCAGCCATCATGAACAGGGCCCCGGCCAGAACGAGGTGGATTTCAAGCACGCCGCACCGCTTACAGCGGCGGACGACGTCATCACGTTTAAAAATGTGGTCAAGACGGTGGCCGCGCGCAACGGGCTGTACGGCTCGTTCAGTCCCAAGCCCCTGGCGGATAAGCCCGGCAGCGGCATGCATGTGAATATTTCGCTGGCACGGGGAGGCCGAAACATCTTCGCTCCAGGGCCGGACGGCGCGTACAGCCCGGCCATGCGTTCGTTCATCGCGGGCGTGCTGGCCCGCGCGGGCGAGATATGCGCCTTTACGAATCCGGTTCCGGGCAGCTATGCCCGGTTCGGCAGCTTCGAGGCGCCGCGCTATGTGGCGTGGAGCCACCAGAACCGCAGCCAGCTCATCCGCATCCCGGCCGCGCCCGCGCCCGAGTATGCGCGCATCGAGGTGCGTATGCCGGACGTCTCGTGCAATCCTTATCTGGCCTTTGCATTGCTGCTGGCAGCGGGCTTCGAGGGTATGGAACGGAAGATGGAGCTTGCCGAGGAGACACCCTACGACCTGTACACGGCAAACGCCGGCGCGCTGGAGGCGCTGCCCGCCTCGCTGGAGGAGGCCATTGCGCGGGCCGGCGGTTCGGCCTTTGTTGAGAAAGTGCTCTCGGCGGATACGGCGCGCAAATATCTGGCACTCAAGCAGGCGGAGCAGAACCGCTGGTTCGCAGCGCGGGATAAGGAAAAATATCAGGACGAAGCATATTTCGGAGTTTTGTAATATTTAACTTTAGAATTACAGAATGTAATATTTTGGAGCCGCAAGGGGGTGAGGACGTTGCCGGGCGCGCTGATCGTATCCAGCGGAGAAAAGGGCCGCGATATGCTGTGCGGAGTGCTGACGGACATGGGCGCGGGGGACATATCCACCGTGACTTCCGGCGCCGAGGCGCGGCGGGGTTTTGCCGACGCGGACTGGCAGGTCATCCTCATCAACACGCCGCTGTCGGACGAGTTCGGCCACGAGCTGGCCGTGTTTGCGGCCGGGAGCACAGGGGCGGGCGTGGTGCTGCTGGTGAAGGCTGAGATGGCCGACGAGGTAGCGGCCCGCGTGGAGGACGCAGGCGTATTCGTGGTGCCGAAACCGCTGAACCGGGCGCTTTTGTTTGGGGCTGTCAAGCTGGCGCAGGCGGCGAACCGCCGCATCATGGGTTTGCAGCGGCAGAACAACATCCTGCAGCAAAAGATCGACGACATTCGTCTGGTGGACCGGGCGAAATGCGCGCTGATCCAGTACCGTCTGCTGACGGAGCCGGAGGCGCACAGATACATTGAGCGGGAGGCCATGGATTCCCGCCGTACGCGCCGGGAAGTGGCCCAGGCCATCCTGCGCATGTACGAAGGCGGCTGTTGAGCGGGCGCGGCCCGCTGGAATGTATGGGAGATTCGGAACGGGAGGACACTTGCTATGGGAAAACTGGATTTTACAAAAATGCATGGCTGCGGCAACGATTATGTTTACATCGATTGCTTCAAACAGGACGTGGAAGCCCCGGAGCTGCTGGCTCGCACGCTTTCCGACCGGCACAAGGGCGTTGGCGGAGACGGCGTCATCCTCATCTGTCCCTCTGAAACGGCGGATGCAAAGATGCGCATGTTCAACGCGGACGGCAGCGAGGGCAGGATGTGCGGAAACGGCGTACGCTGTGTGGCGGAATATCTGTTCCGCCACGGATATGCCTCGGGCACGGCGGCAGATGTAGAAACGCTTTCGGGCGTGAAGCACATCGTCCGCAGAGAGCCGGGCCTGCTGACCGTAGACATGGGCGCGCCGGAACTTGCGCCGGAAAAAATTCCCGTGACAGGCTTTGCAAAGCCAGTTGTCAACGAGCTGGTGGAGGTAAATGGCGGCGCGGTGCGTATGACCTGCGTCTCCATGGGCAACCCGCACTGTGTGGTGTATGTGTCGGACACCGCGGGTCTGAATCTGCCTGTGCTGGGCGGCGCAATGGAACACAGCAAATGGTTCCCCGAGGGTGTGAATACGGAATTTATTCAGATTTTGGATGAAACACATTTGAAGATGCGGGTGTGGGAGCGCGGCAGCGGCGAGACCATGGCCTGCGGCACAGGCGCGTGCGCGGCCGTGGTGGCAAGCGTGCTGAACGGCCATTGCAAAAAGGATACGGATGTGGACGTGCTGCTGCTGGGCGGAACGCTTACCATCCGTTACACGGGTGATACCGTGCTGATGACGGGCAATGCCGTCGAGGTGTTCACCGGAACGGTGGAGGTGTAAAAACGCATCAGAAAGCGGCGCGCGGTTGGGCGCGCGCCCGGGGGAAGAGAAAAGGGAAAGAGGCAAAAGCGTATGACGAAGTATATTTTTGTGACGGGCGGCGTGGTGTCCGGCCTGGGCAAGGGCATCACAGCGGCCTCGCTTGGCCGCCTTTTGAAAAGCCGCGGTCTGAAGGTGGCGGCCCAGAAGCTGGACCCGTATATCAATGTAGACCCCGGCACCATGAGCCCCTATCAGCACGGCGAGGTATTCGTGACCGAGGACGGCGCGGAGACCGACCTGGACCTGGGGCATTATGAACGCTTTATCGACGAGGATCTGAACAAGTACTCCAACCTCACTACGGGAAAGGTATACTGGAACGTGCTCACCAAAGAACGCCGCGGCGAATATTTGGGCGAGACGGTGCAGGTCATTCCCCATATCACGGGCGAGATCAAAAGCTTTATCTATTCCGTGGGGAAAAAGACGGATGCCGACATTGTTATCACGGAGATCGGCGGCACCACGGGCGACATTGAATCCACCCCGTTTCTGGAGGCCATCCGCCAGGTAAGCATCGAGGCCGGGCGGGAAAACTGTCTGTTCATCCACGTCACGCTGGTGCCGTACATCAAATCCAGCGGCGAGCACAAGACAAAGCCCACACAGCATTCCGTCAAGGAACTGCAGAGCGTGGGCATCATGCCGAATATCATCATCGCCCGCGTGGACGAGCCGCTGGAGGAAGCCAACCGGCAGAAGATCGCACTGTTCTGCAACGTCAAGCCGGACTGCGTCATCGAGAACATGACGGTGCCCGTGCTGTACGAGGCCCCGCTGATGCTGGAGCGCAGCCACCTGTCCGATATCGTGTGCCGCGAGCTGCATCTGGACTGCCCCCCCTGCGACCTGACCGACTGGAACGAGATGCTGGCCCGCATCGCCGCGCGCAGGCGCAGCGTGAACATCGCCATCGTGGGCAAGTACACCAGGCTGCACGATGCGTATCTTTCGGTGATGGAATCCCTGTATCATGCGGGCTACGAGACGGGCGCGGTGGTGCACATCAAATGGGTGGAGGCCGAGGAGGTGAACCCATACACTGCGGACGATATCCTGCGGGAGTGCGACGGCATTCTGGTTCCCGGCGGCTTTGGGGACCGTGGGATCGAGGGTATGGTCCATGCCGCCCATTATGCCCGCACGCAGGGCAAGCCCTATTTCGGCATCTGTCTGGGCATGCAGATCGCTGTCATCGAGTATGCACGCAGCATGCTGGGCTATGCGGATGCAAACTCCTCTGAATTCGATCCCGTGGGCGCGCATTCAGTCATCGACCTTATGCCCGACCAGAAGGCTCTGGACGAAAAAGGCGGCACCATGCGCCTGGGGCGTTACCCCTGTGTTATCATGCCGGGCACGCGAATGGCGCAGGCTTACGGTGCAGAGGAGGTCAGCGAGCGGCACCGCCACCGCTATGAGTTCAACAATGAGTACCGCACCGCGCTGCGCGAAGCAGGCCTCGTGCTGGCGGGCACCTCGCCGGACGGCCGGCTGGTGGAGGCTGTGGAGGTGCCGGGCAAACGGTTTTATGTAGGCGTGCAGTACCATCCCGAGTTCAAAAGCCGTCCCAACCGCGCCCATCCGCTGTTCCGCGCCTTTGTGGCGGACGCGCTGCGTTACCAGGACGAGGACAAATAAACGCGCTTACTGCGGCAGGCGCGGCGTCGTGCTATAATGCCGCCAAAGCCGCCGCTTGCGCGGCCCTGCGCGCAAAGCGCACCGGCTTCGGGGCATTGAAACACGCAAAAGCGCGGCAGGCGCGCTTTTGTTGTAGCCGCAGGCGCGGTGTCGTGTTATAATACCCTTAGGCGGGCCGCCCGGCGGGCGGCTCTTTCCAGATCAAGAGGCAGGGGGAAATACGAATTGAAGATCAATGAAAACTACAAGAACCTTTCCGAAAGCTATCTGTTTTCCACCATCGCAAAGAAGGTGGCGGTCTATACGCAGCAGCATCCGGAACAGGAGATCATCCGCCTTGGCATCGGCGACGTGACGCTGCCGCTGGCTGCGCCTGTGGTGGATGCGCTGCACGCCGCTGTGGAGGAGATGGGCAAAAAAGAAACCTTTCACGGCTATGGCCCCGAGCAGGGCTACGGCTTTTTGAAGCAGGCTCTGATGCGTTATTACGCCCGGCGCGGCGTTGTGCTGGCGGAGAACGAGATCTTTGTGGGCGACGGTGCGAAAAGCGACATCGGGAATATCCTGGACCTGTTTGATGTAGACAATACCGTCCTTGTGCCCGACCCCGTGTATCCTGTCTATGTGGATACCAATGTGATGGCCGGGCGGCGTATCGTGTATGCGGCGGCCACGCGGGAAAACGGTTTTCTGCCCATGCCGCAGGCAGATGTACAGGCGGACCTGATTTACCTGTGCAGCCCCAATAACCCCACGGGCGCGGCGTACAGCCGGGATCAGCTTCAGGCGTGGGTGGATTATGCGAATGAGCGCGGCGCGGTGCTGCTGTTCGACGCGGCTTATGAGAGCTTCATCACAGACGGGGACGTGCCCCACAGCATCTACGAGGTAAACGGCGCCGAGACCTGCGCCATCGAATTCTGTTCGTTTTCCAAAACGGCGGGCTTTACGGGGACGCGGTGCAGCTATACCGTAGTGCCGCAGGCGCTGGTGCGCGGCAGCCTGCACCTCAATGCCATGTGGCTGCGCCGCCAGACCACGAAATACAACGGCGTACCGTACATTGTGCAGCGGGCGGCTGCGGCCGTGTTCACGGAGGAGGGGCAAAAAGCCACCAGAGCAGCCATCGACTACTACCGGGCCAATGCTGCCGTCATCGCGGCCGCGCTGGACGAGGCCGGCATATGGTACTGCGGAGGCAAAAACAGCCCTTATATCTGGATGCAGTGCCCCGGCGGCATGAAGTCCTGGGATTTCTTCGATCATCTGCTGGAGCATGCGGGCGTTGTGGGTACGCCGGGCGCGGGCTTTGGCGCACAGGGTGAGGGTTACTTCCGCCTGACGGGCTTCGGCGACGCGGAAAAGACCAGGCTGGCAGCGCAGAAGCTGAAAGAGGCAGTGCGGGTGCTGTAAGGCGCGCCGTATCAACAAAAACAGTACGGCAAAAGCAGGCCCCGCAGCGGAGCGTTTCCGCCGCGGGGCCTTTGTTCATACGGGGGGCGGCGCGTCCCGACGCACATATACCAGCTCCACCACGCCGTTGCACACCGTATGCCTCGTCAGACGCAGAGGCAATGCGGGCCCCTCCGGGGGAAACAGGCGGACGCCGCCGCCCAGGATCACCGGCATGACCGTGAGCTGGTAAACGTCGATGAGGTCAAGCGCCATCATCCGGCGGGCGAGCTGCGCGCCGCCGCACACCCAGATATTCCGCCCGGAGCGCGCTTTCAGGCGGCGTACCGCCTCTGCCGGGTCCTCGGACGTAAAAACGGCGTTTGCGTCCGGCGGGGGTGCACCGTGTGTGAACACTTGGCACTCCATTCCCACATACGGCCACGCGCCGGGAGAGAGCTCCTGCGTAATTTGGCGGTAAGTCGTCATGCCCATCAGTACGGTGTCCACTTCGGCGGAAAAGGCGGCATAACCATAGTCCCCTTCAAAGGCTTCGCCGTTGTTGGCGAGGTCCATCCAGCCGACGCCGCCGTTTTTGTCGGCAATGAAGCCGTCAAGACTCATGGCGAGATATAAGATCACCTTTCGTTCCATAAACCGTCCTCCCAAGAATGGATGCTATTTATCATATCATGTGCACGGATACAAGCGCAAGCGGGAAGATATGCGTTGCCTTTCGCGGCATTTCGCGGTAAAATAAAATAACAGAAAGAAAGCGCCCGCCGCGCGCGGGAAAATGTGGGAGGGAACATACGATGTCTATCACGAGCCATTATTATGGCAGGACGCAAAACGGCGAGGAGATTTACCAGTATATTCTGGAAAACGCCGCGGGCATGCGTGTGGCTGTCATCGAGTACGGCTGCGTCATCACCAATATATGGGTAAAGGACAACACCGGCGAGCTGCGTGACGTGGCGCTGGGCTACAGTAAGCTGGAGGATTACGAATTGGGCGGCGTATTCGGCGCGTTCATCGGCCGCTATGCCAACCGCATTGAGAAATCGCACTTCACATTGGATGGCAAAACATATGAATTGGAACCCAACAACGGGCCGAACCATCTGCACGGCACATTTGCCAAGAAAGTGTACAAGGGCAGCATCGTGGACGGCAGCCTGGTGCTGCGGGCAGTGAGTCCCGACGGAGAGGACGGCTTTCCGGGAAACCTGGAGCTTACGGTGCGCTATACGCTTACAGACGAAAACGCGTTGGTGCTGGACTATACGGCAACGACCGACGCTCCCACCATCATCAATCTGACGAATCACAGTTATTTCAACCTGGAGGGGCAATCCAGCGGCAGCATGCTGGAACAGACGTTGTGTCTGAACGCTTCCACGTTTACAGAGGGCAACGCCGAGACCTGCCCCACCGGGCGCATCCTGCCCGTGGCGGGCACCCCCATGGATTTCACCCGGGCCAAGCCCATCGGCCGGGACATTCAGGCGGAGTACAGCCAGCTGCAGATGTGCGGCGGGTACGACCACAACTTCATTCTGGACAAGGAACCGGGGATGCTGGCTCTGGCAGCCGTGGCCCGCTCGGAAAAGACGGGCATCACGATGGAGACTTACACCACACAGCCCGGCGTGCAGCTGTACACGAGCAACTCACTGCAAAACGATACGAGGCCCGGTAAGACGGGCGGTATATATGGCCGGTATCAGGGCTTTTGCCTGGAGACCCAGCATTATCCCTGTACGCCCTCGCACCCCGAATTTCCCTCTGTGGAGCTGCGCCCCGGCGAGGAATATCACGAAACGACGATTTATAAATTCCTGACGGAGTGAAAGAATGGCGGTCCTGCATAAAAAACGCAACGCGAATACAAAAAAACGCGCCCGGCTGATGCTGGGCATGGCAGCCTGTGTGTTTGCGCCCACGGCGCTGGCTGTGTGGTATCTGACAGCTCTGCTGGCAAAGCGGCAGCCTCCTGCCGCGCTGGCCTATGGAGCGCTGGCTGCGGCCGCGGCGGGCGCACTGTGTTTCCGTGTGTTGTACACCCGCAGCGCAGTCCTGAAAAGCGGTATCGACGGCGAGCGGCAGGCCGCGGCTGCGCTGCGCGCGCTGCCGTACGCCTACCATGTGTTGGTGAACCCGGTGTTCCGCGTGCGGGGCAAGGTGATGGAGCTGGATGCGGTGGTCGTGGGCAAAAACGGCGTGTTTATCGTAGAGACAAAAAACCACGCCGGCGTCATCACAGGTAAGACGGACGCGGAGTGGTGGTCGCAGGTCAAGCGCCGAGGCGCAAAAACAATGAAAAATCCACTGCTGCAGGCAGAACGCCAGCACAAGCTGATGGAGCAGCTTCTTGCCGATGCAAAGCAGGCGTGCCCTGTGCACAGCTTTGTATATTTTGCCAACAAGAATGCGCGGGTGGGCGTGCGCGACGCGCGCATCTATACCGATGAGACCTCGTTGCGCCGCGCCATTCAGAGCGCGCCGGAGCCGGGGCGCCCGGTGGACGCGGCACGGCTGGCTGCCCTGCTGGAGCAGGCCTGCGAATAGTATTTTTTGCGCGTTTCCGTATCTTGGTCGCCCCGCGGCTCATTTTGAGCCGCGGGGCTTTTTGGTGGAAAAACAAAGGTGACAACACGCCCGATGCAAAAATTTTGTCAGGTTTGGCCCGGCCGATGTGTCTTATAGATGGAAAGGGGGAACGCGGGGTGCAGAACACGGAACAAAACGCCGTGCTGCTGCGGCTGGCGCGGGAATACGGCGACAGCGTGGTGCGCATGTGCTGCGTGTATCTCAAAGATTATCATTTGGCCCAGGACGTGGCGCAGGAGACTTTTTTGCAGGCCGCACGCAAATACGGTGCGCTGGCGCGGACAGATTCGGAAAAGGCGTGGCTTATGCGCATCGCTGTGAACCGCTGTAAAAACGAGCTGCGCACCCAGTGGTTCCGCCGGGCGCAGGAGCTGCCGGAGCCGTCCGGGGCGGACCCGTACCCGGAGGCGGATACACATATGGCGCTGATCCGGGCCATCGGGCGGCTGCCGCAAAAATACCGTGCCGCCGTGCTGCTGTATTATTATCAGGACATGACCGCCGCCGAGACGGCCGCGGCGCTTGGCATACGCGAGGACGCTGTGTATCAGCGGCTCCGGCGCGCGCGGCAGCAGTTGAAAAAAGAATTGGAGGAGCAGTGAAGATGGAAAAGATCAGACAGGCGATCGACACAAGGCTGGCCGGACAGCATCTTCCGGAAACGGTATACGATGCGCTTTGCGCCCGGCCTGCCCGCCGGAGCCGCGTGCGCCGGGCAGCGGCCCTGCTGGCGGCTGTATGCGTGCTGGGCGGCGCAACAGCGCTGGCAGCGGCCCGACTGTTCGGCATGAACGTCAATGGACGGGAGCTGCCGCCGCTGGAGCCCATGACCATGGTGGAAACTGCGGATACAGGCGGCCCGGCGGACGGTACGGAGCAGCAGGCGGAGGGACTGGACGCGCTTTCCCGGGCTTTGGGCGTGCCGTTCCTCTGGGCGGAGGGCGCCCGGGAAAATCCGTATACGCGCGTGAGCTATCAAAATTTCGGAGGGGAATACCAGATCGTAAAGGCAAAGGCGTACTTGGTGGGCGACTTGAGAGACCTTGTCTGGCAGGACGAATACGACTACTACTCCTGGACGGCGGGCACGGTGTACCAGACGCCTGTGGACCTGACGCTGGAATGGGTCTCAGATGAGGCGCAGCAGCCCTTTGACACGGATTATCTGGGCTATTATGCTTACGCGGACACGTTCACTTCCGCCGGGGGCCATACGGTGAACCTGCTGGTGGATACGGCGCCAGGCACGGCCGGAAGCGACCTGAAGCCGGAGTGTGCAGCGGTATTCGTGGCAGACGGCGTGCGGTATACGTTATCCGGCCATGTGACACAGCAGACGATGCGCGCCATCGTGGATTCCATGTCTTATGCATGACAGAAGAAATACCGTGTGAAGCGAGAAAGCCCCGCGTCCGGACGGACGCGGGGTTTTTTGTACGGCACAGCTTATTCGAGGATGCTTTTGCCCGTCATCTCTTCGGGCTGGGGCAGGCCCATGATCTTGAGCATCGTGGGGGCGATGTCCGCCAGAACGCCGCCTTCGCGCAGCTTTGCATTTTCCACGCCCGCAACCAGGAAAGGCACGGGATTCGTGGTGTGTGCGGTGAAGGGGTGCTCGGGGTCCGGATCGTACATTTTGTCGGCGTTGCCGTGGTCTGCCGTCAGCAGCACCGCGCCGCCCTTGGCCAAAACCGCTCCGATCACTTTGCCCGCACAGGCGTCCACAGCCTCCACGGCCTTGACGGCTGCTTCGAACACGCCGGTATGGCCCACCATATCGCAGTTTGCAAAGTTCAGGATGATGACGTCGTATTGGTCGCTTTCGATACGCTTGACGCATTCGTCAGCCACCAGATATGCGCTCATCTCGGGCTGCAGGTCGTAGGTGGCCACCTTGGGGCTGGGAATCAGCGCGCGGTCCTCACCTTCAAACGGGGCCTCCACGCCGCCGTTGAAGAAGAATGTCACATGGGCATATTTTTCCGTCTCAGCAATGCGCAGCTGCGTTTTGCCGTTTTTGGCCAGATATTCGCCCATAACGTTGTTCAGGCTCTGCGGATGGAACGCGACTTCCACATTGGGCATCGTGGCGTCATACTGGGTGAAGCACACATAGTACAGAGGGAAACGGCCGTTCCGGCGCTCGAAGCCTGCAAATGCATCATCTACAAAGGTGCGGGTGATCTCCCGCGCGCGGTCCGGGCGGAAATTGAAGAACACCACGCTGTCCCCGGCGGATACGCGGCCGCCTTCACAGGTCACGGCGGGCACGACGAATTCGTCCGTCACGCCGTCCGCATAGCTTTTTTTCATCACTTCTTCCGGTGTGCCATGCACGCCTTCGCCGTATACCATGGCGGCGTAGGCCTTTTCCACACGGTCCCAGCGGTTGTCGCGGTCCATGGCGTAATAGCGGCCCGTGACGGTGGCGATCTTGCCCACGCCGATCTCGGCCATTTTGGCTTCCAGCTCTTCAATGAACCCCTTGCCGGAATCGGGCGGCACATCGCGGCCGTCCATAATGGCATGGACGTAAACATCCTTTACGCCGCCGCGCCTTGCCAGCTCCAACAGCGCATACAGATGCTCGTTGTGGCTGTGGACGCCGCCGTTGGAGAGCAGGCCGATGAGATGCAGTGCCTTACCGTCCGCCGCAGCGTTCTTTACTGCGCCCAGCAGGGCCGGATTTTCAAAAAAGCCGCCGTCCTGGATGTCTTTGGTGATGCGGGTGAGCTCCTGATACACGATACGGCCTGCGCCGATGTTCGTGTGGCCCACCTCGCTGTTGCCCATCTGGCCGTCGGGTAAACCGACGTTCATACCGGAAGCGCCGATGGTGGTGTAAGGATACTGCGCGAACAGCTTATCCAGGTTGGGCGTCCTGGCGGCAAGGATGGCGTTGCCGTAGGTTTGGTCGGGCACCCAGCCGAAGCCGTCCAGAATGCAGAGAAGCAGAGGTTTTTTCATAGATGGTTCCTTTCTGAAAAAAGAAATTGAATGGGGATGCGCCGCGCGGGCAGCGCTGTTTTGCAAAAAGAGCAGCGGAAAATTATTTGCCTGCCGCGGCAACAATGGCGGCAAAGTCCGCAGGCTTCAGGGAGGCGCCTCCGATGAGGCCGCCGTCCACATCAGGCTTGCTCAGCAGCTCGTCGGCGTTGGCGGCGTTCATGCTGCCGCCGTACTGGATGGTCGTGGCCTCGGCCACTGCCTCGCCGTACAGTTCACCCACCACCTTGCGGATGGCCGCGCAGACTTCCTGCGCCTGGTCCGCCGTGGCGGTGCGCCCCGTGCCGATGGCCCACACCGGCTCGTAAGCGATGATGACGCGGGCCATTTCTTCAGCGGAAACGCCGCCCAGCGCGATCTTCGTCTGCATGCGCACAAGCTCCTCGGTCACGCCCTGCTCACGCTGGGCCAGGCTCTCGCCCACACACACGATCACCGTCAGGCCCGCGGCCAAAGCGGCTTTGGTACGCTTGTTGACGGTCTCGTCCGTTTCGGCAAAGTACTGGCGGCGCTCAGAGTGACCGGTGATGACATATTTCACGCCCAGATCCACCAGCATATCCGCAGATATCTCGCCCGTGAACGCGCCGGATTTTTCAAAATGCACGTTTTCTGCGCCCACACCGATGTTGGTGCCGGCGCATTTTTCCACGGCCGTGCAGAGGCTGGTGAACGGCGTGCAGATGACAACGTCGCAGCCCGCTCCCTGTACGGCGGGAACGAGCGCGTCGATGAGAGACGCGGCCTCGGTGGCGGTCTTATTCATTTTCCAGTTGCCGGCAATGACGGCTTTGCGTTTTGCTTTGTTCATCGTATATTCTCCGTTCTGAAAGATATTGCCCGGCGTCCCGCCGGAGAAAAACCGCAGGGGCAGGCGGGATTCCCGCCGCCCCTGCAAAAGAGTCTTATGCGCCCGCGATGCAGGCGATGCCGGGCAGCTCTTTGCCCTCTAGGTATTCCAGGCTGGCGCCGCCGCCCGTGGAGATGTGCGTCATCTTGTCGGCATAGCCCAGCTGCATCACGGCAGCCGCGCTGTCACCGCCGCCGATGACCGTGGTGGCGTCTGTTTCAGCCAGGGCTTTCGCTACCGCCTTGGTGCCGGCGGCCAGAACCGGGTTCTCGAATACGCCCATGGGGCCGTTCCACACAACGGTCTTGGCGCTCTTCACCGCGCCGGCAAACAGCTCCATCGTTTTGGGGCCGATGTCAAGGCCCATCATGTCGGCCGGGATCTTGTCCGAATCCACCACTTCGACGGCAATCTCCGCGTCGATGGGGTCGGGGAAGGCGGAAGCCACGGTGGTGTCTACCGGCAGCAGCAGGGAAACGCCCTTTTCCTCGGCCTTCTTCAGCATATCCTTGCAGTAATCCACCTTCTCCAGGTCCACAAGAGATTTGCCGACTTCGCAGCCCTTGGCGGCCAGGAACGTATAAGCCATGCCGCCGCCGATGATCAGCGTGTCCACCTTGTTCAGCAGGTTTTCAATGACGTTCAGCTTATCGGCGACTTTCGCGCCGCCCAGGATGGCCACGAACGGGCGCACAGGGTCGTTGACGGCGTTGCCCAGGTAACGGATCTCTTTCTCCATCAGGTAGCCCACAGCGGTGTCCTTGATGTAGTCGGTAACGCCGGCGGTGGAGCAGTGGGCGCGGTGTGCGGAGCCAAAAGCGTCGTTTACATAGGCGCCGTCCGTACCCACCAGATCGGCCAGGTCTTTGGAGAACTCGGGCAGATTTTTGGTTTCTTCCTTGCGGAAACGGGTGTTCTGCAGCAGCACAACATCGCCGTCCTGCATTGCGGCAACGGCGGCTTTGGCATTTTCGCCCGCCACATTGTCGTCATTGGCAAACACGACGGGCTTGCCAAGCAGTTCGGAGAGGCGCACGGCGACGGGCGCGAGACTGAATTTTTCCTCGGGACCGTTCTTGGGCTTACCCAGATGGCTGCACAGAATGACCCGGCCACCGTTCTCGATCAGCTTTTTAATGGTGGGCAGAGCGGCCACGATGCGGTTGTCATTGGTGATGACGCCGTCCTTCATGGGGACGTTGAAATCGCAGCGGACCAGAACGTTTCTGCCCTTTACCTCAATATCTTCAACTGTCTTTTTGCCAAGAGTGCTCATATGCGTAACTCTCCCTTTCCTGCGGCTTTTTGATTGTCTTTCGGTCTTGCGCGGGCAATATGCCGCGTCTTTTCTTATTATAGTATTTTCCCGGCTTTTTCGCAAGCATTCGGCTGATATTTAATTAACAAATCGGCGCGTGCAAACTGCATGCAAACGGGCTGTAATGCACAAAAAACGCCCCGGCGCAAAGCCGGGGCGAAAAGTGCCTGAATTTTAGAAGCAGAGCGTGACGATGCGCAGCACGAACAGCGCAAACACGACCCACATCACGGGGTGGATGTCCTTGACCTTGCCGCGGAAGATCTTCAGGAACATCCATGTCAGGATGCCGAACATGATGCCGTTGGCGATGGAATAGGTGAACGGCATCATGATGATGGCCACAAAAGCGCCCAGCACGTCGGCCATATCGCCCTCGAACTTCACCTTCAGCACGCTGGACATCATGAACAGGCCCACGATGATGAGCGCCGGAGCAGTGGCGAAGCTGGGGATGGCGCCGAACACGGGCCACAGGAACAGCGAGAGGATGAACATCGCGGCCGTGGTGAGAGAGGTGAGGCCCGTGCGGCCGCCCTCGGCCACGCCGGCGGAGCTTTCCACATAGCTGGTGACGGTGGAGGTGCCCAGGCAGGCGCCCGCCACGGTGCCGATGGCGTCGGCCATCAAAGCGCGGCCCACGCGGGGTAGCTTGCCGTCCTTATCCAGCATGTTGCCCTTTGCGGCAACGCCGATGAGCGTGCCCACGGTGTCGAACAGGTCAACGAACAGGAACGCGAACACGATAACTGCAAATTCAACGGTGTTGTTCAGCATGAAGCTGAAGTCGAATTTGAACGCGGTGTCGCCCAGCGCCGCAAAGTTGGGCAGGAACGAGCCGGAGGGCAGCAGCGAATACACGCCGGCCTCGGGGTTCACCGCATACCAGCCCGTGAACTGCGCAATGATGCCCAGCCCCCAGGTGATGAGGATGCCCCAGAGAATGGCGCCCTTGACATTGAAGTACAGCATCAGGCCGATGATGATCACGCCGATGAGCGCGAGCGCGACCTGCGGCTGGGCGATGTCGCCCAGAGCCACCTTCGTGGAGGCGTCCGCCGCGGCGATGCCGGCGTTCTGCAGGCCGATGAACGTGATGAACAGGCCGATGCCCGTGGTGATGCCGTATTTCAGGTTCTCGGGGATGCAGTTGACCAGCGTCTCACGGAACTTGAACGCGGAAAGAATGATGAAGATAATGCCTTCCACTAGGATGGCGGTGAGGGCGATCTGCCAGGGATTGGCCTGGTCCGCCAGCTCGCCCAGGCAGATGGTGTAGGCAAAATAGGCGTTCAGGCCCATGCCGGAAGCCAGCGCGATGGGATAGTTGGCCAGAAGGGCCATCACGATGGTGGCCACCGCCGCCGCAAGGGCAGTCGCCATAAAGACGCCCTGGCTGTTCATGCCCGCGTCGCCCAGCATGCTGGGGTTCACGGCCAGGATGTACGCCATCGCAAGGAACGTGGTGATACCAGCCATGACTTCGGTCTTCACGTTGGTACCGTTTTCTTTCAGATGAAAGAGCTTTTCCATGATATTCCTCCTCGGTAATTTTAAGCTGAAACAGGGACGTCCCCGTTCGCAACAAAAGAAAAAGGCGGGCAAACGAGCCCGCCATAAAACAGCAAAGGCCGCAGAGCTGCGGCGTGCTGTTTCAATAGTCGGGACGGTTTACGGCTTGCCCGGTAGAGACTGCCGGCCCATATCGCCGGCGTTATATTGAAACATGTTAACAAACTGTGAAGAATACGTTTTTATTCTACCGAAATACCGTGACAATTACAATGTGCATTTTTGCCGATTTTTCGATGTTTTTATCCGTGTGTTTGGGCGAAAGGGCACAAGCGGAGCCGAAAAACAGAAGTCCCCGCGCCGGATAGGCGCGGGGAAAGAGCGGAGCGCGTTATTCGGCCGGTGTGCCGGCGTTCTGCTTCGGGGCGCGGGGATGCTTGGACGGTGCGGCGGGCGCGGGCTGGGCGGCATCCGCGAGCTTGCCGCCCAAAAAGCCGGAAAGCACGCTCTGCAGGTCCACGCCGGTGCTCTCTTTCAGGCCGTCCGTCACCTGGGTAACGGTCTGCATGATGTCCCGTGTCAGCTTGGCGCTGTTGCCGTCGCCGTACATGGTGATTTTATCCACTTTCGTCAGCGGCTCGGCGGCGTTTTTCACCACGTCGGGCAGGGCGTTGAAATACATCTCCAGCACGGCGGCCTTGCCCATCTTTGTCATGGCTTCGGCTTTTTTCTCAATGCCCTCGGCCTCCGCCACAGCTTTGGCACGGATGGCCTCCGCCTCAGCCAGCCCCTTGGCGCGGATGCCCTCAGCTTCCTGGGCACGGGCGAATTTTTCAGCCTCGGCCTGTACCTTCATAGCCTCGGCCTGCTGTTCCTGCTCGTATTTTTTTGCCTCCGCCTCGCGCTGGCGCTCGTACAGCTCGGCGTCTGCCTTCTGCTGGCGGGCAAAGCGCTCGGCTTCGGCCTTTTTCCGTACCTGGGCATCCAGGGACTGCTCCATGACCTCGGCTTCCTTCTGCTTGAGCAGGATCTCCTTCTCCTGCTTGGCGATGTTGGCTTCAGCCGTGGTGATCTCAATGGATTTGCGCTGCTGCTCCTCCTGGATGCGGTACGCCGCGTCGGCCTCGGCCTTTTTGGTGTCGGTGGCCTTCTGCAGCTCGGCCTGCCGGATGGCAAGCTCCGTCTTTTTCTCCGCGATCTCCTGTGCGGCGGCGACCTCGGCGTCGTTGGCTTCCTTCTGGGCGATGGCGCGTGCCTTGGCGATCTCTTTCTCACTCACGGCGCGGGAAATGGCCGCGTTTTTCTGGATCTTGACGATATTGTCCACACCCAGGTTCTCGATGACGGCGCTGTCGTCCACGAAGTTCTGTACGTTGAAGCTGACGATGTCAAGGCCCATGGCGGCCAGGTCCGGCTCGGCGTTTTCTTTCACCAGGTTGGCGAATTTCTGGCGGTCGGAAACCATCTCCTGCAGCTCCATTTTGCCCACGATCTCGCGCATGTTGCCCTCCAGAACCTCACGGGCCACGCTGGCAATGTAGTCTACCTTGCGGTTCAGAAAGTTCTGTGCCGCGAGGTTCAGCAGGTCGGGCGTATCGCTGATCTTCACATTGACGGCGGCGTCCACCTTGATGTTGATGTAATCCGCCGTAGGCACGGCGCTGGATGTTTTGACGTCGATGGGGATGAGCTGCAGGCTCAGCTCGTCCTTTTTTTCAAAAAACGGTATTTTGACGCCCGCCTTGCCGATGAGGACCTTCGGCGTTTTGCGCAGGCCCGAGATGATGTAAGCGGTGTCCGGGGACGCTTTTACGTAGCCCGTGACGAAGACCAGCACGATGAACAGTACGGCAACGGCCGCAATGATCCATACGATCACAGCAAAAAACCTCCTCTTTTGGTGCATTGGATGAAAGTGAAAACCGGTTCCGGGTACAAAAAGGGCGCGGTGCGTGCACTTTTCCGCGCGCACACCGCGCCGCCCCGTGATCCGGGCTTACGATGCTTTGGACCCCGGCGCGTTATTTCGCGTCGGTCACGGTCTCCTTGGCCGCAGCCAGCAGGCCGGTCAGGTTCTGGATCTCGCTGGGAATGATGAGCTTCGTGGCCTTGCCGTCGGCAACCTTCTGCAGGGCTTCCAGGCTCTTGATGGCCAGCACCTTGTCGGTGGGGGCCGCGTCGTTCAGCAGGCGGATGGAATCGGCCAGGGCCTTCTGAACGGTCATCAGCGCCTGTGCTTCACCTTCGGCCTCGCGGATGCGCTGCTCACGCACGGCGTCGGCACGCAGGATAGCGCTTTCTTTTTCGCCTTCGGCCACAAGGATGGCGCTCTTCTTTTCGCCCTCGGCGCGCAGGATGCTCTCACGGCGCTGGCGTTCCGCCTTCATCTGCTTTTCCATGGCGTCCTGAATCTCTGCCGGCGGGATGATGTTTTTCACTTCGACGCGGTTCACCTTGATGCCCCATTTGTCGGTGGCTTCGTCCAGAATGGCCGTGATCTTGGTGTTGATGGTGTCACGGCTGGTGAGGGTGTGGTCCAGCTCCATGTCGCCGATGATGTTGCGCAGCGTGGTGGCGGACAGGTTCTCAATGGCGGAGAGCGGGCGCTCCACGCCGTAGGTAAACAGCTTCGGGTCGGTGATCTGGAAGAACACCACGGTGTCGATCTGCATGGTCACGTTATCGCGGGTGATCACAGGCTGGGGCTTAAAGTCCACGACCTGCTCCTTGAGGGAGACTTTTTTGGCGATGCGCGTGACAAACGGCGTTTTGAAATGGAAGCCTGCCTCCCATGTGGTATAGTACACGCCCAGGCGCTCTACAACATAGGAATAAGCCTGGGGAACGATGGCGATGTTCGCGATGAGGATCACGAGCGCCAGCACAATTAGAATCAGAAACAGAATCAGCATGATAGTCCTCCTTTAAATTGGGTGTTTTATACGTTCCGTCAAGACGGAAACAGAATACAGGGGGTCATACCGCCGCAGTGGCGGTGTCGGGGCGCACGGTCAGCGTTGCGCCGTCCACGCTCAGCACCACGCACAGGGAGCCCGCGGGAATGGTTTGTTCGCTGCGGGCGTTCCAGTCCACGCCGTCCAGCCGTACACGGCCCGTAACGTCGGGCGTGACCTCAACGAGAACCTGTGCCTTGCGGCCGACGTTGATGTCCGCGTTGGTAGGCACACGGCGCGCGGTCATGCGCTTTTTCACCAGCGGGCGCGTCGCGGCCAGGGCCACGGCGCTTACCACCGCAAACACCGCGAACTGCACCAGCCACGAGGAAGTGAACCCCGAGACGATGAGCGCAGCCACCGCCCCGGCGGCAAACCAGATGCTGACAAGGCTCACCGTCAGCGCCTCCACGACGACGAACGCGATGAGCAGTATCAGCCAGACCAGGGAAGAAATTGTAAATGCCATAATGTGTTTACCTGCCTTTCTGCCGCGTCCGTGTAACGCAGCCGTGGTTGCCGCCGCGCCGCGCACCGTGTACGGGCGTACGCTGCGGCCGGGTGTCCGGTCGACCTTCGCCGCAGAAGCCAAGCCGGGCTTTTGGCTGTGCCGTTTGGGTTTCTGCTTGCTCTTATTGTACCATATTCGTCAAAGGATTGACAAAGCCCAAAAAAAGCCGGTTTCGCCCGGTTTTGGCCTTGGGGGGCGTTTTTTTCAAAGCTACTGCCCCAATCAAACCCGGGGAACGCCGGGCGAGGCCGGGCCGCGCCGCCCGAAAACCGGCCTGCCAGGCGCTTTTATACCTATTTATATAGGCCGCCGGGGGCCCGGCAGGCATGCGGAATGCTTTCAACGGTTCTCGCGCAGGCGTTCCCGCGCGCCGCAGCAACCGGCGGCTTGCGGCGGTGCACGGCGTAGTATATAATATCTTGTAGAATTATACGGCGTTTGGGCGAGAAAACTTTCAAAAACAGGAAATCTGTGAACAAAGGGCACCGCGGCCCGGCGCACGGGAGGCATAAAAATGGAATGCAGATATTGCGGACAAAGGCTGAAGGACGGGTACGAATACTGCCCAAACTGCGGTGGGCGCGTGGAGCCGCCGGAGCAGCAGGCGCGGCCGGTGCAGCCCGCATATGCGCCGCAGGGCGCATACAGCGCGCCTGTACAGGGGTATTCCCAGCAGGAAGCGGAGGGCTGTGTCTACGGCATGCTCCAACCCGGCGCCGGGCTGGGCCGGGTCGTTTCGCCCTATTACGCACGGGAATTTGCAGACATCGCTGCGGGCGGAAGAGGCCGTTTCAATGCGGCGGCATTCTTTCTGGGGCCGTTCCATCAGCTTTACCGCGGCTGTTACAAACGGTTTGCACGCACATATCTGCCCTATTGGCTGGCGCTGCTGGCCGTGCTGGGCGTGAGCCTTTCCTTTTTTGGAAAGCTGTGTGTGGAGCTGGCCGGCTACGGCGGCCGGGCCGCAGAGCCGACACAGGCGTTTTTCGTGTGGATCGCCGCGATCCTGCTGCTGTCCCTGGGCGTGAGCGTCTGGGGCATTGCACTGAGCATTTACAACGGCGTGACCTTTAACCGCCGGTATTTTGAGCAGCAGCACGGTGATCCGGCCGTTCCGGCGCATACGGGCGCAGTCGTCGGCGGAGCGGCAGCCTGGGTGGGCGTTTATATCATCGCCGTTGTGGCGCTGGTCGCAGCGCTGCTTCCCGCCGCCATGCAGGATGCGCAGCAGCATCAGGCACCGGGCACGCTGCCTTATGCACAGAGCGTGCCGCAGGCGCTGCCGGATGACAACGCCACCTACGGCACGGAGCATTACGGAGCGGCGGTATCGGATGCGCTGGAAGCGCACTGGGGCGAGGGCAGCGACCAGGCTTTGCTCAACGGCTATATCCCCGCACAGGCCGCGGGCGGCACGCTGGAAGAACGGCTGCGCGGTTCACACCTGTTTTACAGCGACGCCCGCACACTGGACGAGCTGTTTGCGGCGGCCGAGGATGTACAATGGTACACGGATTACGAGCCGGACGCCGACGGCACCGAATACGCCGACGCCTCATGGATCATGGGTGATACAGTGCTGGTGTGCGTGTTTGCAGTGTCGGACACATACACGTGGGTCGTGGATTTTTATTCGTACCGGAACGGCGAGGACCCGACAGCGGATGGCTGTTATACCTTCTGGGACGAGGAGCGCAGTGCGCTGCTGCTGGAGCTGTATGGTGAAAACGCTCCGGAAGAGCCGTCGCTGGCGCGGCAGATGCGCGGCGCGTGGGTAGATGGCGCAGGCGGGGCCGTTCTGCTGGATGAATCTTTTTTTGACGGAACCGATTATACGCTGGGCACGATGATGGACGGAGGCGTACAATGCTGGGTGCAGGACGACGGCTCCTACATCGTGTTCGTGCTGGACGAGACAGGCAACGCGCTCACCGCGCGCTGGTACGACGGCTCCGGCACGCTGCGCGCCGAGCAGTCCTTTACCCGGGGCACGCCGGGCTGAGGATGAACGGAGCAGGGCAAATGCAAAAACCGCGTCAGGTTTTTCCTAACGCGGTTTTTGCATATTATGAGGCCGGATGTATTGTGAAAAGCTCATTCCGGGTCGGTCACAACGGCAAAGCTGCAGGGCTGCACTTCGACGGTACGTCCCAGAAGCACGGTGCGCACCTGCTGTTCGGTCCGGTTGATGCACACGGCAGCCACGGCGGCTTCGGCGCGGCGCTCGTAGCACAGCACGCCGCCCTGTGCCTGGGTGACGGCCAGCGTTCCGTCGGCAAAAGCGGGGCAGCTTTTGCGCAGGGCGGCAAGGTTTTGCAGCACGGGGCGGATGCGCGTTTCCCGGCTTTCCCAATCGAAAAAGGCACGGTTGAACGGGTCCTTGTAGCCCTGCATGCCGATCTCGTCGCCATAGTAGATGCTGGGGATGCCCGGCAGCGTAAAGATCATCGCATAGGCCAGCGTCATCAGGCGGCGGCCGTTTTCATACTGCTCGGGCGTCAGGCGGCGCGCGCTCTGCCAGTATCGGTCACGGCCCTCGCAGCTCTCGCCCGCGATGGCGGTAATGGCGCGCACGGTATCGTGGGTGGACATGAAGTTCATCAGCACATGCAGTGCCGGGGCGGGGTAGTGCTCGCAGATACGCATGATGTCGTGGGCGGCTGTGCGGGCGTCGCCGCCTTTCACAAAAGCCAGCGTAGCGTCCTTGAACGGATAATTCATTACCGCATCCAGGCCTTTGCCCAGCAGGTAGGTGCGGCGGCGGCCGTAGCTCCACTTGTTGGTGGCGTCCTCCCACACTTCGCCCAGCAGATATTTTTCGCTGCCGTGACGCTTGACGGCGCGGCGGATCTCCTCAATAAAATCATCGGGCAGCTCGTCGGCCACATCCAGGCGAAAGCCGGAAGCCCCCAGGCCGAGCCAATAGTCGATGACGCCGCCCTCCCCGCAGATGAACTCACGGTAGGAGCGGTCCTCTTCATTCACCTCGGGCAGCGTTTCAAAGCCCCACCAGCAGCGGTAGCCGTGGGGATAGTTCGGTGAAAAATCGTACCAGCGGCGGTACGGGCTGTCCGGTCCCTGCCATGCGCCGAAGGAGGCGTAGCGGCCCTCGCGGTTGAAGTAGACGGAATCCGAACCGGTGTGGCTGAACACGCCGTCCAGCACGACATCGATGCCGCGGGCTTTGGCGGCGCGGCACAGCTCTGCAAAATCCTCGTTGGTCCCCAGAACCGGGTCCACCTTGCGGTAGTCCGCGGTGTTGTAACGGTGGTTGGCGTGGGCTTCGAAGATGGGGTTGAGGTAGATGCATGTCACACCAAGGCTGGCGAGGTACGTCAGCTTTTTGCGGATGCCAGGCAGGTCTCCGCCGTAATAGTCCATGTTCAAATAGCCCTCATGCTGTTCGTTTGGCCAGAAATAGGGTTCACTGCGCTTGTCCGGGCGGTAGATGCGGTCGGCATAGGGCATGGTAGCATGAGGGCTGCTTTCAAAGAAGCGGTCCGGAAAGATCTGGTAAATGACGCCGCCGCGCAGATGGCTTGGAGTCTGAAAATCCTTTTCGTATACCGTCAGCTGCCAGGCCTCGCCGTCGCCTGTTGTAACATATGCCTCGCCAAGCTGCCCGGCGTATAGTTTGCGGTAGCCGGTGTAAAGGTCAAAATAATAGAAATAGAGCCCTGGCTCCTGCGGCTGTATCGTAGTGGAGAACACGTCCATACCGTTGCGGAAGTATTGTTTTTGGAGCGGGAACAGGGACGGCTGTTCGCCGTCCCTGTTGAAAAGCAGATAGGGTGTGGTGCAGCCGAACTCCACGGGAACCGTCAGCGTAAAGGCAACGGTCTCTCCGGCGCGGACCGCACCGAAAGGGGTCTTGTAAAAAGTGTCCTGGCTGTTGAAAATGGTCACGGGCATTCCGATTGCTCCCATGCAGTTTTATTTGGCGGGCGCTGGTCGCGTCCGCAGACATCCGGGCGGAAACGCACGGACGGATGCGGCGGGCGGATCTATTTGATGGGCTTTACGTGCCAGATATCGCGGGCGTAATCGTTCACCGCCCGGTCGGCTGAAAAAATGCCTGCGTTGGCAATGTTCATCAGGCTCATGCGGTTCCACACGCCGCGGTCTCGGTACAGCCCGCTCAGGTCGTTCTGGGCGCGGCGGTAATCGGCAAAATCGGCCATCACCATATATGGGTCGCTGGTGCGCAGGTTGTTCACGATCTCATGGAAGCTCTCGCCGCCCCAGCCGCGCTCCAGAAATGCCAGTACTTCGGCGGCCTCGGGACAATTGTTGATGAAGCCGGAGGGGTGGTAGCCGAAGCGCTTCAGGTCGTTCACCTCGGGCGTCAGCATGCCGAAGATGATCTCGTTTTCCCTGCCGGCGGCCTCTGCGATCTCTACATTCGCGCCGTCCAGCGTGCCCAGCGTTACCGCGCCGTTCAGCATGAACTTCATGTTGCCCGTGCCGGAGGCCTCGGTGCCCGCAAGGCTGATCTGTTCACTCACTTCGCTGGCGGGCATCAGACGCTCGCTGGTGGTGACGTTGTAGTCCTCCAGATACACCACGCGCAGCTTTTCACGCACCATGGGGTCCGCGTCGATGAGCGCGCCCAGCTTGCAGATCAGGCGGATCATCTGCTTGGCCATATAGTAGCCCGGCGCGGCCTTTGCTCCGAAGATATACGTTTTGGGAACCACGTCCGCGTTGGGGTTGTTCTTGATATACAGGTACTGCGCCGCGATGTTCAGCGCGTTCAGATGCTGGCGCTTATACTCGTGCATGCGTTTGACTTGCACGTCGAACAGTGTGTGCGGGTCGATCTCCTGCCCGGTGACCTTCTTCAGATGCTGGGCGAAGATCACCTTGTTGGCGTCCTTCACATCCTCCAGAGCGCTGAGCACTTTTTTGTCCGCTTTGAATTTCTCCAGCTTTTTCAGCTCGGACGCATCCTTTTTGAAGCCGGGGCCGATGGTGTCCTCCAGAAGGCCCGTCAGGCCCGGATTGGCGGCCAGAAGCCAGCGGCGGTAAGCGATGCCGTTGGTCACGTTGGTGAATTTTTCGGGGCTGTACAGGAAATAGTCGTGGAACACGCTCTGCTTGATGATCTCGCTGTGCAGCTGAGACACGCCGTTGATGGAATGGCACACATAGCAGCAGATGTTGGCCATGCGCACCTGGCCGTCGCCCAAAACGGCCATGTAGTTGATCTTGCCCTCGTCGCCGGGGAAGGTGCGCTCCAGGTCGGCGCGGCAGCGGTGGTCCAGCTCCACGCAGATTTGGTAAATGCGCGGCAGCGTCTTTTTAAAAATATCCTCGTTCCACTTTTCCAGCGCTTCGCTCATGACGGTGTGGTTGGTGTAGGCGAAGGTGCGGCGGGTGATATCAAAGGCTTTTTCCCAAGTATAGCCGCATTCGTCCAAAAGAATGCGCATCAGCTCCGGAATGGCCAGCGTGGGGTGGGTGTCGTTGACGTGGATGGCGACCTTATCCGGCAGGTTTTCCAGCGTGCCGTACTGGGACAGGTGGTTCTTGGCGATATCCCCGATGGACGCGGCAGACAGGAAATACTGCTGGCGCAGACGGAGGATCTTGCCCTCGATGTGGTTGTCGTTGGGGTACAGCACCTTGCTGATGAGCTCGGCGTTGGCGCTCTTGGTGATGGCGCTGCCGTACTCGCCCGCGTTGAAGCTGTCCATATCGAAGCCGGGCGCCTTGGCCTGCCACAGGCGCAGCTGGGAAACGCCGTTGGAATCGTACCCGGCCACATACATGTCGCTGGGTACGGCGATGACGCTGGAATAGTTTTTGTGCTCCACATGGTGGTATACGCCGTCCCAGCTCTCCTCGATCTCTCCGTCAAAGCGCACCTCCACGGCCTGGTCCGGATGGCTTTTCAGCCACACGCCGCCGCCGGGCAGCCAGTTGTCGGCGCGTTCCTGCTGCCAGCCGTCCACGATCTTCTGCTTGAAGATGCCGTATTCGTACAGGATGGAATAGCCCGTGCCGGGGATATCGTCGGTGGCCATACCGTCCAGATAGCACGCGGCCAAACGGCCCAGGCCGCCGTTTCCCAGGCCCGCGTCCGGCTCCTGCTCGTAGATATTGTCCAGCTTCATGCTGTAATCCCGCAGCACCTCGTCCGCCACGCCGCACAGGCCCAGATTGAGCAGGCTGGTCTTCAGGCTGCGGCCCATCAGAAATTCCATGCACAGGTAATACACCTGCTTGCCGTTGGCGCCGTAGGTGCGCGCGATAAAGCGCTTGCGCTTTTCGCTGAGCATGCCCCGTGCAATGAGTGCAAGCGCGCGGTAGATCTGTTCGTCCGTTGCCGACGCGATGTCGATGGCGAATTCATTGAACAGCTTTTCAGTCAGCAGCTTTTCAAATTCTTTTTTGGTATATCTGGTGTTCAAAATCATCTACTCCTCTTTTCAGGGGGAATGAAAAACCGCGCACATGCAGGGCGCGGCCAGACGGAAAAATCATCCCACACGTTATATATTATAGTATTTTTTGGGTCCTACTTCAACAAAATACGTTTTTTTATAAAAAGTTTCAAAAATCCACTTTCTATCTTCGGGCAATTCGTTTATAATGGGTATAAAACAGGACGTATCGTCAGGAAGGGGTTTCACACAAGATGCCTGCAAACAAGATCAAGCTTGAAATTTGCGGTTCCAATTACGTCATCGCTACGACGGATACCGAGGAATATGTGCTGTCTCTGGCTGAAAAGCTGGATTCTGATATGACACAGATGCTGGCCAGCAATCCCACGGCTTCCGTCACGACGGCGGCCGTCATCACCGCGCTGGGTTATCTGGACGAGCTGAAAAAGAGCACCAGCGGTGCGGACAACATGCGCGCGCAGATCAAGGATTACCTGGAGGACGCCGCCAAGGCCAAGCTGGCTGCCGAGGAGGCCCGCCGCGAGGTGGAGCGCCTGCGCCGCGAGATCGGCTATTTGAAAGAGAAGAAGTAATGCCGAGCCACAGCAATTCCACAAGGCCCGAGATACTGGCGCCCGCCGGCAATGCCGACATGCTCTGCGCAGCCGTTTTTGCGGGAGCGGACGCCGTGTACCTCGGGCTTCAAAATTTCAATGCCCGCCGCACGGCGGGCAATTTTACCACCGAAGGCCTGCGGCAGGCGGTGGCTTTTTGTCATGCCCGGGACGTGCGCGTGTATGTAACGCTGAACACCACGCTGTATCCCGGTGAGCTGACAGCTCTTGCCGAGGCGGTGGCCGGTATTGCGGCTGCCGGGGCTGACGCCGTCATCACGCAGGATCTGGCCGTGGCCGCGCTTGTGCGCCGAATGGCGCCGGGCCTGGCGCTGCACGGCTCCACGCAGATGAGCGTGCAGAGCCTGGACGGTGCGCGCCGTCTGGCCGCGCTGGGTTTTACACGCGTGATTTTGGCGCGTGAGCTGACGCTGTCCGAGATCGCCGGCATCACTGCGGGCTGCGGAATTGAGACCGAGACCTTCGTCCACGGCGCGCTGTGCATGAGCGTTTCGGGCCAGTGCTATATGAGCGCGTTCCTGGGAGGGCGCAGCGGCAACCGGGGCGGATGTGCGGGGCCGTGCCGTCTGCCCTTCGACGCATCGGGCACGCCCGGGCCGGCCGCGGGGCATCATCTGAGCCTCAAGGACATGTCTGTCATCGGTCATCTGCCGCAGCTTTCCGCCGCGGGCGTGGCCAGTGTGAAGATCGAGGGACGGCTGCGCCCGCCGGAATATGTGGCCGCGGCTGTCAATGCCTGTCTGCTGGCGCGGGCGGGTGAACCGTATGACACACGGCTTTTACAAGATGTATTTTCACGTTCTGGTTTTACAGATAGTTATTTAACTGGAGCCCGGAACGGGAGCATGTTCGGCACACGCACCGAAGGAGACGCCGCCGCCGCGAAGGCGGCGGCGCCGCGCCTGCGGGAGCTGTACCGCCGCGAACGCCCCCGCGTGGGCGTGGGGCTGGAGCTGACTTTGGAAGAGGACGGCGCGAAGCTGGCCGTCCGGGACGCCGACGGCAACCGTGCGGTGGTGTACGGGGAGCGGCAGCCCCAGCCCGGGCAGAAGCCGCCGGAGGAGGCGCGGGCGGCTTACCGCCGCTCGCTGGAAAAAATGGGCGGGACCCCGTTTTTTCCGCAGGAGGTCGCGGTGCGGGGCGCACAGTGGTTCCTGCCGGGCAGCGAGGTGAACGAGCTGCGCCGTCGGGCGCTGGAGTCCCTGCTGGCAAAGCGGGAGCAGCCACGCCCCATCCCGTGCGCAAAAGTGCCGCAGGCTTTGCTGGAGGCGCCGGCCCGTGCTGCAAAGCAGGAAGGATATGCCGTCCGGCTCGCGCATGCGGCGCAGCTGCCGCGGGAGACCCCACAGGACGCGGCATGGTTCATTATGCCGCTGGCCCAGTGGCGCGACGTGCCGCCGGAGCTGAGGAGCAGAACCTGGCTGGAGGCGCCTCGGGCTTTGTTCGGCGGAGCCGAGGAGGCTTCGGCGCGCGCCGCGTTCGAGAGCCGGGACGCGGGCTTTGCGGGCTATGTGGCGGAAAATATCGCTCAGTTTACCACGCTGGAGGGCCTGCCGCTGGCGGGAGGCTTCGGGTTGAATGTGACGAATCCGCTCTCTGCAAAAGAGTACGCCGCGCTGGGTGCGCGGATGCTGACGCTCTCGCCGGAGCTGACGCTGGAGGATATGGCGCGCATTTCCGCGCCGGTGCCCGTGCTGGCTCTTGCTTACGGGCATATGCCCCTGATGCTGACGCGGGCATGCCCGCTGCAGAATGTGCGGGACTGCGGAGGCTGTGACCGAAAGGGCGAGCTGCTGGACCGGAAGGGCATGCGTTTTCCGGTGCGGTGCAGCGGCCCTGCGGGCGCGCGCACCGTGTACAATCCCATCCCGATTTATATGGGGGACCGTCTAAAGGAGCTGCCCGTGGAGCTGCCGCTGCTGTATTTCACCATCGAAACGGCGGCGCGCGTGCGGGAGGTGCTGGCGCTGGTGCGGGAGGGCCTGCCTTTTGACGGTCCGTTCACCCGGGGCCTGTATTATAAGGGGACGAATTAAGCCTGTAGAAAAAGCAAGGAGGAAAAAAGCGCCCGGGGAAGGCCGGCGGCGGGAAAGCCGCGCATCTTTGCAAGGCAAAGTGCGTGCCGTGCGGCAAATGCCGAAAAAATGGGCGGTTGCTGCGCCCGCAGGCGCGTGCCGGAGCGCTGCAGAGCCTCCTGTGCGGATGCCGCGCCGAGAGCGCGGTCCCTTTGTGCGAAGATGCTTTTTCATTCAAAATGCCCCGCGGCGTTCCGCAGGGCCGATGCCGGGGTGTGCAGAGCGAAGCGGCGGACGAAGACTGCCGTGCGTGGCGAAGGGGGCCGAAAGACCTGTTTGTAAACAACTCGGCGGAAAAGCAAAGCTTTTTGACAAGCTGGAATTGGGAGGTTTGAGATATGGTTTTGAAATACAAAAAAGTGCGTCCGGGGGCGGCATTGCCCGGCCGGGCCACGCCCGGCAGCGCGGCGGCGGACCTGCGCGCCGTGTGCGGCGACGAAGGCGTTACCCTGCAGCCCATGGGGCGTGCGGTGATCCCTACGGGCATCGCCGTGGAACTTCCGGGGCCCGAATATGTGGCGCTGGTGTTTGCGCGCAGCGGCCTTGCCGTAAAAAACGGGCTGACGCTGTCCAACGGCGTGGGTGTCATTGATTCCGACTACCGGGGCGAGATCTCGGTGGGGCTGGTGAATCTTTCGGACAAGCCCTATACGGTGCAGAACGGCGAGCGCATCGCCCAGCTTGCGGTGATGCCCGTTGCCTTGCCCGACATGCTGGAGGTTGAAACGCTCACCGACACAGAGCGCGGCACGGGCGGCTTCGGCTCCACAGGACGGCAGTGAAAAGGAGGGGGAACCATGAAACTCAAGCGTAATCTGCTTTTGATCTTTTTTATTCTTGCGGGAATCGTGCTGGGCGGCATGCTTGCCAACCTGTGCGCCAATATCCCGTTCCTCAGCTGGCTGGCGTATTCCAGCTCCATTGGCTTCAACGCCGACAGCCCATTTGTGCTGGATCTCTCGGTCATCAAACTGACGTTCGGCTTTTCCATGGGCATCAGCGTGGCGCAGATCATCACCATCGCGCTGGCCATTTTCTGCTACAACAAAACGAACCTGCGCTGAGCTGCGGCCCGGCGCTTTTACGGAAAGAAGGGACCTGACATGGGAATTATCCTAGCTTCATCGTCGCCCCGCCGCAGGGAGCTGATGGCGCTTATCACACCGGATTACACGGTGCGCACCAGCGACGTGGACGAACGGGCCATCCGTGCCGAAACGCCCGCGCTTCTGGCACAGAAGCTGGCCGTTGCCAAATGCCGCGCCGTGGCGGAGAGCTGCCCTGAGGATGTGGTCATCGGCTGCGATACGGTGGTGGACGTGGACGGCGCGGTTTTCGGCAAGCCTGCGGACCGGGACGACGCGCGGCGCATGATACGCGTTCTGGCGGGCAGGGGCCACCTGGTGCACACAGGCGTGTGCATTGCCGCACAGGGACGGGAGCTGTGCTTCGCCGCAACCACAAAAGTGGTGTTCGGCGCGCTTTCGGACGCGGAGATCGAGGCGTACATTGCGACAGACGACCCCTACGACAAGGCCGGGGCCTACGGCGTGCAGAACGGCGCGGCCAAATTTGTGGCGGGGATCGAGGGCTGCTATTTCAATGTGATGGGCTTCCCGGTGTCCCGTGTGTACAATGCGCTGAAAGAGCTGGACGTGCTTTGAGCTGCCTGAACCAGCCTGCACAAAATTTTACAAATGGACGCGCGGCAGGCAAAAAAGGGCGGCGCAACAGAAAAGCCGGCGGGAGATTGGCTTTTTTCTGTGAATGTGCCAAAAAATTTTGTTGTACAAACAGCTTTTTTGTGATATACTGAGGAGCAGAGTGGGGTATAGGCCCTGCGTGTGAATTTTAGGGAAAGGGACGACATGGGCGCGAATGTGATCATGGTCGCCTCGGGCAAAGGCGGCACCGGCAAAAGCACGGTAGCTGTGCTGCTGGGGGCCGAGCTTGCCGCGCGCGGCAGGCGTGTTTTGCTTGTGGAGCTGGATTCCGGCCTGCGCAGCGTGGATTATATCGCGGGCGTATACGGCAAGACTGTGTACGACGTGGAGGACGTGCTGAACGGCCGCTGCGAAGCCGGCAAGGCCGTGGTGGAAAGCCCTGTGTACCGCAACCTGTATGTGATCTCGGCTCCGTACTCCGGCGGACATATCCTGCCGGCAGCGCTGCGCGTGTTTGTAGAAAAGGTCGGCCCGGTGTTCGACACCATTGTGCTGGACACTGCGGCGGGCATGGGCGTTCCGTTTGAGGCGGCGATGGGCGTGGCCCACCGCGCGCTGCTTGTACTTACGCCGGACCCTGTATCCATCCGCGACGGACGCATTGTGTGCGACGCGCTGGAGGCGGGCGGGTGCCCGGAAATACGTCTTATCATCAACAAGGTGCCGCGCACGCTGGCAAACTGCGGCATACAAAGCCTGGACGAATGCATCGACACCGTGGGCGCACAGCTCATCGGGGTGGTGCCGTTCAGCACCGAAATACAAAAAGCGGGCGCGACAGGCGCGCCGCTGGCTCCGGCGGGCAGGCCCCGTCTGGCGCTGCGCGCCATTGCCGCACGCCTGTGCGGACAATATACGCCGCTCGTGATTCGATAAATATGAGGAGGATGCCCAAATGAACATCGCGTTGATCGCGCACGATTCCAAGAAGGAACTGATGGTGCAGTTCTGTATTGCATACTGCCGCGTGCTTTCCCAGCACGATCTGTGCGCGACAGGTACGACGGGCAAGCTTGTGGCGGAGGCCACGGGCCTGCGCATCCAGCGTTTTCTGTCCGGCACCCATGGGGGCGACCAGCAGATCGCTGCGCGCATCGCCTGCAACGAGATCGACCTGCTGCTCTTCTTCAGAGACCCGATCAGCGCGAAGCCCCATGAGCCCAATGAAATGAATCTGCTGCGCCTGTGCGACGTACACAATATCCCCATCGCGACCAATATCGCCACGGCCGAGGTACTCATCCATGGCCTGGAGCGCGGCGATCTGGACTGGCGCAATATCGTCAACCCCAACCGCTGAATGTATGCAGAAAGCCTCGGCTGTTTGCCGGAAATGCATAAAACAAACGGTCCCCCGTATGATTTTATTCATACGGGGGACCGTTTGTGCTACGGAATTTTCAATTTGCCGGTTATGTACAGCAGAGCGGCGGAAGAGGCGGCGCATGCAGGGATAAGGGCTCCTGCAGAAATGAAGCGGCGTGCGGGCGGTTCATACTTTTGCAAAATACACCGCAGTGTTCGCCAAAAGCATAACGCCTGCAAGCGCTGCGGCAATTCCCTTGAAAGGTTTTTTTAAATGACGCAGGTGAATGCACAAGACAACGGCAATTGTCAATGGAACGGCCGTTGGTTGATAGTACAGGTACATTTTGAGATCCAATTGCAGCAGGGCGAGCATGGCGCGGGTCGTGCCGCACGCGGGGCAGGCGAGCCCTGTCAGCGATAGAATGGGGCAAGGGATGTCCAGACAGTAATAAGCCGTCCATATGCCCAGAAGAACGGTGATGTTGCGGAGATGCTTTTTTACAAGCCGCATACAGCGTCAAATTTATAAAAGCGTCATGACCTTATTGAAGTTGAGCTCCCTAGTTTTCTTGGAGATGGTGAACCAGTCGATAATGGTAAGGACGCCGCAGCAGCCACAGGTCAAAAGTTTGAGAATCCCCATACCGGTGTCGCCGATCATAAATCTGTCGATCCCGAGTACGCCGAGAAAAATTGAGACAAGAAGCACAGTGTTGGGGTCCTTCATTTGAACGCGGTAGAGATGAGGGAAAATTTATCGTCATCCATTGTACGCAGCTTATCCTTTAGATAGACGATTTTTTCTTCCGGAAAATACTTTTGGTTTGTCATGATAAACATGTCGATTTTCTGCTGGTCCAGCATTGGTGAATCCTCCTCATTTTTTTGCATAAAATATAAACTATATAGGCATAAAATAGCCTGTATAATTTATTAAATCATAACATAATTGCCTATACAATTCAAGTATAATTATATTAGATGGGCGATGAATGATGGACTATTACGCAATCGGCCAAAGAATTCGCAAAATAAGAAAAGCGCACAAACTGTCGCAGGAAACATTATCCGAGCGAATTGGTATTTCGGTCACGCATATGAGCCACATTGAAACAGGCAATACAAAGCTGAGCCTGCCGGTGCTTGTCGATTTGGCCGCAGTTTTGGAGGTGCGTGTGGATGATTTGCTTTATGACAATTCGCCCATGAAACGGAACGCGGCCATAGAAGCCATCATTGAAATGCTGGATACCTGCACGACGCCGCAGATTAAGGTGATCGAAGATCTCGTAAAAGCCGCTAAAATCTCTTTGAACCAGCACTTTTGAACTGGAAGCAGCACGAAAAAAGCAGTCCATTTCCAGAAAGCAACTGGAAATGGACTGCTTTTTTGACCGGATCAGCCAATGTACAGCAGGCGTGTCAGCTACAAATCGAACGGCGCGTCCTCCGCGCCCGGAACAGGGGCAGCTTCCGTATCCGCCGCGGCGGTTTCTTCCGGTGTGGGCGGAGGCATTGCGGGGCATGCGCTCCAGCGGGGCACATCGGCCTCGTACTGTGCGGCCACCCAGGCCTCGGCCCGGGCAAGCCCGTCCGCATCGAAGGGGAATTCGGCAAAGGCCTTTTGCGTGTCATCGGTTTTTTCAAAGCACCAGGGAAACGGCCACACACAGGCGGAAAGCGTGCCGTCCGTATATTTCAGCCGGTACCACATGCCTCCGTGTCCGCCGGAAAAGCTTTTGTTGGCCTTTAAATACACAAGGCCGGGTGTTGTAACGGTGAATTCATCCATACTGTCCCTCCGTGCTGCGAAGCAGCCCCAACAAAACCGCACGTGCTGCGGTTTTGCATGGTTCAATGTTCTCAAAGCCCTGTGCGCCAGCACAGGGGCGTGTGCCATGCACACGCGCAGCCGCGCAAGCGGCGGCTTTGAGGTTATTATACCATATTTTTAAGCTCACACTTCGCGCACTGCTCGCGTTCACTAAGAAACATGGTATCTATGCCGCCAGGCTCATGCTTCGCCTGCGGCTCGCATTCACCAACCGGACATATTATACCATATCACACGCCCGCGTGCCAGCCCGTACTCGGCGTCACCGGGGCGCGGGGCCCAGCGTGGTGCCGGGGTAGTACAGGGACAGGATCTCCTGATAGCTCTTGCCCGTCAATGCAAGCGCGTTTGCGCCGTACTGGCTCAGGCCCACGCCGTGGCCGTAGCCGCGAGTGGTGATCTCAAACAGATGCTTCTCCGTCCAGGTTATGGTGAAGGACGCGCTGCGCAGCCGCAGTGCCGCACGCACAGCCGTACCCTTGCAGGGTACGCCGCCGATGGTGATGCTGTCCACATAGCCCGCGGCCGTAAGCTGAGGCGTGCCGAACCATCCCGCTGCGTCGCCCTCCAGCACGATATCCGGGAACGCCGCGGCGATATCCTCCGCCACCTCCTGTTTGGTCACGGTGATGGTCTGCTCATAATCGGGGCTGGTAAGGTCCAGGGGAGAATCCACAGAAACCAGATACGGCACCGCCGCACCCCACACGGCCTCAGCGGCTTCCGTTTTTCCGCCGGATATCGCATGGTAGCAGGCCATGGCGGGCTGGCCGTCGTACAGCAGGATCTCGTCCAGCACGGAATCCACCACGGTGTACAGCCGGGTGCGGTTGGCCTCGTAGTCCTCGCCCCACATGGCGCGCATTACGGTGTCGGTGATGTAGCCCAGCCGCTGGGTGGGGTTGGCGCTGAAATACGCGCCTTTCAACGCCTCGTTGTCCGGGTCGGCTTGGGCCTTGACGGCCAGTGCGTAGCTGTGCGCGGCCACGGCCTGTGCGCGCAGGGCTTCGTCCGGATAGGTCATGGGCATTTCGGCCGCCACTGCGCCGCGCACAAAGTCCCGCACGGATACCTCCGCCACCTCTCCGGTGTTTTCGTCCAGAATGAGCAGGGGAGGCTCCGCGTCGTCTGCGGCGCTGGTGCCGGGCTGCGGCGCGGATGGCGCTTGCGTACCGTCCGTGACCGGCGGCGCGGAGGCGGACGGTGCGGGAGCTGTACCGGAGCCGCTTTCTTCGTTTTTCCCGGATGGAAAAAACAGCGCGGCCAGCGGCAGAATATAAATGAGCACGGCGAACAGGAGCACAAGCGGCAATACCTTTTTCATCAACGATCCCTCCGTTTTTTACTTTTGTGCGTTCTTTTCCGCGGGGGTTGTCCGCCCGGAACGCGCACGGGGCGGGGCGCCGCTTTCCCGCAGTGGCCGCCGCAACAGCGTTTGCAGACGCTTTGTTGAGGACGGGCCGGCTGCGCCTTGTTTTTTGCACCGGCAGAATGTATAATAAACTGTATGCATCTGGCTTTTGGAAAGCCGAAGAGGGGTGCAGAAATGCAGGAATAGGGAAAGGGGCGTAAAGGCATGTCTGTCAATCAGGAATTTGAGAAGACAGGCTCTATCGCATATCTATGCGACGAGTATCTCAAAAATAACTTCATCGACCCGGAAGCCAGCGAACGGCTGGGGGTCAAGCGAGGCCTGCGGAACCCGGATGGCACCGGCGTTCTGGCGGGGCTGACAAACGTCTGCGACGTCGTTGGCTACGACCTTGTGGACGGCAAACGCGTGCCAACGGACGGCAGGCTCATCTACCGGGGCATTGATGTGGAACAGATCGTCCGTGCGGCATACGCGGAGGACCGCTTCGTATTCGAGGAGGTCATCTGGCTGCTTCTGTTCGGCAGCTTGCCCACGCCGCACCAGCTGGCTTCGTTCAAGCAGGTGCTGGAGGCTCACCGCGAGCTGCCCAAGGACTTTGCCGAGGACATGATCATGAAGGCGCCTTCGCCGAATATCATGAACAAGATGGCGCGCAGCGTTCTGGCGCTGTATTCCTATGACGACAACCCGGAAGAGCAGTCGCTGACGAATATCCTTTCGCAGAGCATCGCGCTCATCGCCAGCCTGCCCACCATCATGGTGAACGCGTACCAGATCAAACGGCGCGTGTACGACCGCCAGAGCATGTACCTGCACCTGCCTCAGCCGGGACAGAGCACGGCGGAGCATATCCTCTCCACATACCGGGCGGACCAGAAGTTCACCAAGGAAGAAGCAAAGCTGCTGGATCTTTGCCTTGTGCTGCATGCAGACCACGGCGGCGGCAACAACTCGACCTTTGCCTGCCGTGTGCTGTCCAGTTCCGGTACGGATACCTATTCGGCCATCTCGGCGGCCATCGGCAGCCTGAAGGGTCCCAAGCATGGCGGCGCCAACCACAAGGTCATGGAGATGCTGGGCTATATCATGGAAGGCGTGAAGGACCATTCGGACGACGCCGAGATCGCCGCGTTTCTGCGCAGGATCCTGCGCAAAGAGGCGGGCGACGGCAGCGGCCTTATCTATGGCATGGGCCATGCCGTGTATACCAAAAGCGATCCCCGCGCCGTGATCCTGCGCCGCAACGCGGAGCATCTGGCTGTTGAAAAGGGCTTTGAGGATGAGTTCCGCGTGCTGTGCGCCGTGGAGCGCCTTGGGCCGGACGCGGTGCGCGAGGTAAAGGGCACAAAGGACGTGTGCGCCAATGTGGACCTGTTTTCCGGCCTGATCTACCGGATGCTGGGCATCAGCGAGGATCTGTTCACGCCGCTGTTTGCCATCAGCCGCATTCCCGGTTGGTGCGCGCACCGCGTGGAGGAGGTCGTGTTTGCAAACCGCATCATGCGCCCGGCTTACAAATATCTGGGGCATGAGCAGGAATATATACCGTTAGAGGAACGTGGATGAAAAAAGCGTTTTGCACCGGCACGCTGGCCGTGAGCCTGCTGCTGGGGGCCGCGCGCGCGGCAGACCTGTTTTTGAATACGGATACCGCCACGGGCTTTCTGCTTTCCGGCAGCGTCTGGACCCGGTACTGGCTGATGGCGCCTGTTGTCATTCTGGCGTGGCTGGCCGGGCTGTATGTGCCGCGCAAGCAGCCCTGCGGGCTGCGGCCGGGTGCGGGCGTGTGGATGAGCGGCGTGAATTTTGTGTTTGTGCCGCTGGCCTTCTGCAGTGAGCTGTACGGCTTTTTGACGGTGCTGAACGTGCTGTTCGGCACGCCGGAGCAGGCGGGCCGCCACCAGACGGCGGAGCGCATCCTGCTGGGGCAGCTGGCGGATGTGACGCGCGCGGCGCTGTTCGTCGTGTTCGGCGTGTGGTGCCTTCTGGTGTTTTTTGAAAACCGCGCCCGGGAAAAACGGGGCGGCTGGATGCTGTATCTGGGCGTGGCCGGAAGCGCCGCGTTTTACCTGCACACAGTGGTGCGTTTTGTGGAGCAGCCCGCCAGCCTGTACCGCATCCTGCCGGCGGTGGAGATTTTTTCCGCGCTGGCGGCGCTTCTGTTTGTGACGGCGCTGCTGCGGGCGCTGTATCTGCCCGGCGGCGTCGGCACGGCGCCGGCACTCAGCCGCTGCGGGCTGCTGGCTTTCTTCTTCTGCACCTGCCTTGCACTGCCCCAGGCCGTATGGCAGGGGATGAACGGCGTGGACACGCCGGTCTCGTTTCCGCTGGCCATCACGCTGGGATGCACGGGCCTGCTGGGCGCGGCTTGCGCGCGGAACATTGCCAGGCGGGGATGATTTTATAACAGCACAAGCGCCCGGCGGAGTGTTCCGCCGGGCGTTTGTGATTTTGTCTGTTATTGATATTCCCGCTCCACATGCAGTGTGGCCAGGGCACTGGGGGCGTCCGAATGATGCGCCAGCAGGTTCCGGGGCTCGTTGATGTTGAGGACAAAGCCCTCCGGACCGTATCGTTTGTCCACACCCTGTGCGTGATCCGGCGCGGATACCGCGTTGAGTACCCGCCCTTTCACCAACATCATGCGTCCCGAATCGGAAAGAGCTTCGATGCGTTCTGCTCTGCATTCCAGCGTGAGAAAGCTCTCCGCAATGCGCGGAGCACCCACAGTGCGGGCGGGCTCCGGCGTGAAGCCGCCCTCGGTAAACTCATCGTCCTCCATGCCGTTTTGGCGCACGGTGCGCATCAGCGCGTCAAAGTGCCGGACGGGAAGAAAGTTGACGCAGAATTCTCCGGTGCGGCGGATATTCGTCAGTGTGTGCGTGCTGGCCGGCAGCGGCACCAGCGCATAAAAGCCGCCGCCGTCTCCGGGAAAGCTGGCCCATGCGCCGCAGCATACATTGCCCAGGCCGTTTTCTTTATACGTTGTAACGGCGTACAGGATGGACGGGATGCCGCAGGCGTATTCCAAATGGGAAAACACCTCACATTGTCCCGGCCATTGCTCGGGAAACGTTTCGGGCCGTGCGGCCCCGGTCTCAATTTTTTTCATGGCGGTTCGCCTCCTTTGCATTGATTATAAACACAGGGACACGACATCTGCGTGTCGTGTCCCTGTGTTTTTATTTTTTTGGCGCGCCATATACCGCGCACAGAGCCTGCGCCTCGGACGCCATGCGCGCCCGCAGCGCGGGCGGTTCCAGCACTTCGGCCTTTGCCCCGAACCCCAGCAGCCAGGCTGCCGCGACGTCTTCGTTGGTGTAGTCGATCTCCAGCAGCAGGCTTCCGTCCGGCTGGCGGGTATAGCAGGCCGGGCCGTACTCCTCCACGAGGCGGTAGCATTCGCTGGCCGCGACGCGGGCGCGCAGCAGTGTGCCGTCGTGGAAGCGCGCGTTGAAATCCAGCGCTTCGGGCGGTATGGCGCGGGGTTCAAACGTCTGCGCCGTGACGGACAGGAGCGTCAGGCGGTTAAGCTTGTACATGCGCCAGCCTGCCGCGTCCGGACACCAGCCGAACATGTACCAGTCTCCCCACTGAAATACGATGCGGTAGGGCTCCGCACATTTTTCTGCAACGCCTTTGGCATAGTAATAGGTGAAGCGCACACGGGCATGCTCTGCGATGGCCGTGCGAAGCAGCTCTATCTTCGGTGTCAGGCTCTCCCGGTAATGGGAGGAGAGGTCGATGAGCAGGTCGTCCGTGCCTGAACCGCCCAGCTTTTCGGCCAGGCTGCGGGCCAGCGGCGCGGGGGAAACGCTGCCTACGCCCGCAGCTCCGGCCACCAGAGCGGCCAGCTCCGGGCCGGAGAGCAGCGTCTTGTCCAGCTTATAGCGCGGTTCAATGAATACCCCGCCGCCGTAGCCCTGCACCGTCACCAGCGGGACACCGGCCCGGCACAGTGCGTCGATGTCGCGCTCGATGGTGCGGCGCGACACCTCAAACCGCTGCGCCAGCGCGGGCACGGTGCTTTTTTCGGTTTGCAGCAGGATCGTGACGATGCCGATGAGACGGTCGATCTTCATAGAGCTTTCCTCAAAAAGCGCCCGGCGGGCGGAAGGGCTATCCTCCGCCCCGTCCCGGACGCGGCAGCTTTTTCAAAGACTTGCGGGCGTCAGCCCAGCGCGCGCACCTTGCGGTTCAGCTTTTCGTACACGCGGGCGCGCATCCATTCCTCGGTGGAGGCCTCCACGGCTTCGTCCAGCATGAACCAGCGCACGCCGCTGTTCTCGTCGGGCTTTGCCCGCAGCGCGTCTCCTGCGTCGGCTTCCAGCAGATAGGTTACGTTCAGATGCAGATGACACGGCACATATTTGCCGCGCTTTTCGTGCCCCTCCACCCAGAGGGTCTCCAGTGAGAAGATCTCCGGAAATACGGGCGCGACGTGAACGAGGCCCGTCTCCTCCCGGGCCTCCCGCAGAGCCACGGAAAGCAGGTCTGTTTCGCCGTCGGCGTGGCCGCCCGTCCAGCTCCATGCCCGGTACAGGTTGTGCCAGGCCATCAGCGCATGGGTACGGCTGCTGTTTACGATCCACGACGATGCGGTGAAATGCGCCACAAGGTTTTCCCGCGTGAACGCATCCGTGTTTTCCCGCAGAAAATGCAGCATCACGTCCCGGTCCACGGCTTCCTGCTCGCAGCAGGGATGGTATGCGGCAAGCTGCCGCTCCAGCTCCGGCGCCATCCCGTTCACCCCTTGTTGCGGATAACGAGGTTCTTTCCGCCGTTTTCAAACTGCTCGTACTTCGTCTCGAACGCTTTGGTATAGTCGATGAGCTTGTGCAGCTTGGAGAAGCCGTAGTTGCGGGAATCAAAGTCCGCGTAAATACGCGAGAGCATCACGCCCACCTGGGAAAGCGGCATATAGCCGTCCTCGTCGGAGTCGTGCTCTACGATCTCGCGGATTTTTGCTACGATCTCGTCCAAAGAGACGAACGCGGCGGCCAGCTCCTCGTCGTGATGCGGCTCCGCAGGCGCGGCGGGAACGGGCTCCGGTTCCTTTTCCGGCTCCGGCTTCTGACCCTTTTTGCCTGCGGCTTTTTTGGGCTGAGCGGGCTGGGCCTGCTTCTTCGCGGCTTTCGGCTGCTGGGCCGGCTGCTTGGAAGCCTTTTCGGACACAGCCACGGGCAGCGTCTCCTTTTTCATTCCCATCAGCACGTCCAGGTATTTGAAGGTGTCGCAGGCGGATTTGAACGCCGTGGGGGTCTTGCTCTCTCCCATGCCAATGACGAACATACGGCTCTCGCGCAGGCGCGCGGCCAGCCGCGTGAAGTCGGAATCTGAGCTGACGATGCAGAACCCGTCCACATTTTTTGTGTACAGAATATCCATTGCGTCGATGATCATGGCGGAGTCCGACGCGTTTTTGCCCTGTGTATAGCTGAACTGCTGGATGGGCGTCAGGTTGTGCTCCAGAAGCATTTTTTTCCAGCTCACCATGTCGGGGGCCGTCCAATCTCCGTAAATGCGCTTGTAGGCGGGGGTGCCGTACATGCTCACCTCGTCGATGATCGTCTTGATGTATTTGGGCGAGACGTTCTCCGCGTCGATGAGCAACGCGATGACCTTTCCGTCGTTTTCCATATAGTCGTTCCTTTCGGGGGGCGCGGCCGTCGGCGCCCTTCGTTGTTTTGTTATTCCCTATTATATACTTTTTTCGGGCAAATGTACAATTCGGATAAAATGGGCCGCAGGCTTGAAAGCTGCCGGGCACTGTGGTATGATAATGCGTGTGAACAGCAAAGGCGCTGCCCGCAGGGTATGGTATACCCTGCGGGCGGCGCCTTTTTTGCTGCCGGATACAGCAAGGAATATGAGGATAAGGGGAAATGAAGTATGGAACCGTATAAACGCTATGTTCCCATCGATTATGCAAAATTCGCGCCGGACCTGTCTGAGGCGGAGCTGGAGGCCCGATACGGTCTGCCTGCCCATGTGCAGTTCTGCAGGGAATGTGTGATGAGCAACCAGAAGCCCAATTCATGCTATGAGTTCGAGCATACCATCAACAGCGTGAAAAAAAGCATGCACATCGGGGAGGACGGTGTGTGTGACGCCTGCCACGCCTGCCGCAACAAGGTGGGCAGGATCGACTGGGAGGACCGGGAGCGCCGGCTGCGGGAGCTGTGCGACCGTTACCGCAGAACAGACGGAAGCTACGACTGCCTTGTGCCCGGCTCGGGCGGCAAAGACAGTTTTTACGCGGCGCATATGCTCAAATACAAGTACGGCATGCACCCGCTCACCGTCACCTGGGCGCCGCATATCTATACGCCCTGGGGGTGGGAGAACTTTCAGGCATGGATTCACGCGGGCTTTGATAATTACCTGTGTACGCCCAACGGCATGACGCACCGCCTGTTGACACGGCTCGCCACCGAAAACCTGTTCCATCCGTTCCAGGCGTTCATTCTGGGCCAGAAACAGCTTGCTCCGAAAATGGCTGCGAAATTCGGCATCCCACTGGTGTTCTACGGCGAAAATGAAGCCGAGTTCGGCAATCCCATTGCGGACAATGAATCCGCTCTGCGGGACGAGCATTTCTTTGCCACGAATTCCCGGGATAATATCTATCTGGGCGGCGTGTCTCTCCGGCAGCTGGAGGAGGATTTCAAGGTGGACCCGGCGGACCTTGCCATCTATCTGCCCAGCGATACCTCGGACATCGAAAAAAACCACATTCAGGTACATTATCTGGGCTATTATCTCAAATGGCACCCGCAGGGCGCCTATTATTACAGTGTGGAGCACGGCGGCTTTAAACCCAGCCCGGAGCGCACGCAGGGTACCTATTCCAAATACAATTCCATCGACGATAAGATCGACGATTTCTTCTATTACACCACCTATATCAAATATGGCATCGGCCGCACCAGCTATGACGCCGCCCAGGAGATCCGCAACGAAGAAATCACCCGCGAAGAGGGAGTGGCGCTTTGCAAGCGCTATGACGGCGAATTCCCCACGCGCTTTGAGCAGGAGATATGGGATTACCTCTCTCTTGATGAAAGGCATTTCCCCCACGCGAGCAGGCTGTTTGAACAGCCCGCCATGGACAGAGAATACTTCATGCACCTGGCGGACCGCTTCCGTTCACCGCACATCTGGATGTACCGGAATGGCCGGTGGGAGTTACGCCATAAGCCCTTTGAGGGGGATTCCGAATGCAATTACGGCGTGCCTGCCGAAAAACGTTAAAGGAGGAAGCGGCATGGCGAAAAAAATACGCCTCATCGCCCGTCTGGACGTAAAGAACGACCATCTGGTAAAGGGGATTCAGCTGGAAGGATTGCGCAAGCTGGGAGACCCGCATGATTTCGCGGCAGATTATTACCGGCAGGGTGTCGACGAATTGCTGTATATGGACATCGTCGCCAGTCTGTACAACCGCAACAACCTGTCGGCTATCGTGCGGCGCACCACGGACGACGTGTTCATTCCCATCACGGTAGGCGGCGGCCTGCGCAGTGTGGACGATGTGCGGAGCATTCTTCAGATGGGGGCGGACAAGGCGGCCATCAATACCGCGGCCATCAAGGACGAGAGCATCATTACCCAGGTGGCCGAGGCGTTCGGCAGCCAGTGCATGGTGTTGGGCATCGAGGCGAAAAAACGCCGGGACGGCCCGGGTTATGAGGCTTATTATGACAACGGGCGGGAACACTCGGGCAAGGATGTCATCGAGTGGGCACGGCGCGGCGTGGCGCTGGGCGCGGGCGAGATCCTGCTCACCAGCGTGGACAAAGAGGGATTTGAACGGGGCATGGACTGCCCGCTCATCCGTGAATTGTGCGCGGCCGTCAGCGTGCCCGTCATCGTTTCGGGTGGGTGCGGCGGCCCGGGGGACGCCGCAGCCGCGGCACAGGCGGGCGCGTCCGCCGTGGCCGTAGCCAGTATCCTCCATTACAAGAAAACAACAGTGCCGCAGCTCAAGGCCGGCATTCGGGAACACGGGATAGAGGTGCGCTGAAAATGAAGATAACAGTGATCGATTACGGGCTTTCGAATCTGCTCAGCGTGCGGCGTGCCTTTGAGTATTTCGGTGCGGAGGTGGAGGTTACCGGCAGCCGCAGCCGCATCCTGTCCGCGAAGGCGCTGGTGCTTCCCGGCGTGGGCGCGTTCAAGGACGGCATGGCGGGCCTCTCCGGTCTTTCTTTGGCGGATGCCATCGCCGATAAATGCGCTGTAGGCACGCCGCTTCTGGGCATCTGCCTGGGCATGCAGATGCTCTTCGATGAAAGTGATGAGTTCGGACGTCACAGGGGGCTGGGACTGATCCCCGGGCGAGTGGAGCGCATTCCCGGCGTGGACACGGACGGCGCGCCGCAGCGCGTGCCCCATGTGGGATGGGCGCCCGTTCTGCCGCCGCAGAAGCGGGGCGGCAGCTTCAGAGGAACGGTGTTCGAGGATGTTCCCCCGGGCGGGGAGTTGTATTTCGTTCACAGTTATGAGGCGAAGCCCGCCTATGACGCGCACCGCCTGGCAGACACGGTATACGGCGGCCGCAGGCTGTGTGCGGCGGCGCAGAAGGGCAGTGTCATCGGCTGCCAGTTCCACCCGGAGAAAAGCGGAAAGCTGGGGCTTTCCGTCATACACCGCTATCTGATCCTATGTGAGGCAGCACATTAAATTTTGTTTAACATAAAAGACTTTCGGTACTCTTGAAGACGGAAAGTCTTTTTTTATACCAAAAGAAGATAAAAGAAAACAAAAGAGGCGATTGACAAGAAAAATAAGATTTGATATATTTGGTGATATAAAATAAAGAAAGGTGATTCTATGCAATATGAATCTATTCTTTTGGAATTGATGTCACGAATCAAAACATTGGAGAAGGAACAAATTGTTTTGCAGGAGAAGGTAGATGCATTGATGAACCCGAGCTGTAAAGACTTTTCTTTCCAAGAATCAGAAGTTTCAGAAAATGTGCACCCAGGCCCAAAGTCTTATCTTAAAATGACTGAAGAGATGATGGAAATGTGCTATATGGCAGGAAAAAAGCTATATTCAGATGAAAAGCTAAATATTGGTATATTAGCAGATGAAATTTCCACAAAGACCGGAATGAATCGAAGTTCTGCAGTAATGTATATCTACGTTGTTGACTGCATGCTAAAAGGAAATGTTTATAAACGGGCAATCAGTACAAAAGCGACGGAAAAATATTTCAAGGAGATTTATGAAGAGTATGGAAAATCCGGCTTATGCAATGCATTGCAGGCTACACGGGAACATATCCGCTACCGTAAGAATCTAGGGCATACGGTAGAGGGATTGGTTACACTTTGTGTACAATACGAAATGTATCTGGATTAAAGCCGGCGGTATAGCTTTGGTCAAAGATAATACTGTTCACCGGGCCCAACATGTGATATAATATGCCCGCTTGGCGAATGTAGGCATCTGGGCAGATGGCCCGCCGCATGCGCGCAGACGGAAAATGAAACGAGGTACGAACAGATGGCGGAGCAATATCCCCAGATGGATGGACTCTGCGATACAGCGTGTGCGTATGCTGCACGGGTACGGCAGTTTGCCGAACAGCGCGGAGTCTCTTTCGATGACGCTATGACAGAGCTGGAAGAGCGGCTGGAGCAGGTGCGCTGGAAGGTCATGCCCGCAGGCCCGCAGCGGCAGGAGAACTGTGGGACGTTGGATGTGCCCGCTGAAGAATGCCGCGTGCTGCGGCTGGTGCAGGGCATCGCATCCTGCTACGGCATGACGGCGCAACAATATATGGAAAGCGCTTACGTGGATGACTTTTTCAGCGGCGTGGCAGATGGACGCAGCGGAACGGCGGTGGCGATCTCTGCGGCCGTGGAGGCTGCGGAGGAGGCCGGGGCGCAGCCGACGGAAGACAAAGAGTTGCCGGGTGGAGGCAGCGGCCGCAAGTTCCTATGGGAATTACCGGAAAGCTGGAAGCGGCTCCGGCTGCCTGCGATGACGAAAAACACCCGGCGCTTTGTGCTGGCCTTTGGGCTCACGCTCGGGGTCGTGCTGCTCATCGTTGCGGCGGCGGGCATTTACCGCTGGGGCTACAACGGAGCCATTGCGGAAAAGGGAACCTATGACGCGGGTTTTGCCGCGGCTATGGCGGAGCGCGGCACCTATCAGGAAGGCTATGATGCAGCCATCGCGGAAAAAGGAACCTATGACGACGGCTATACCGCCGGCTTTGCCAAGGGCAAAACCGAGGGCTACGAGGAGGGCTATGCCGCAGGGCATGAGGACGGCTCCAGCGAGGGATACGATGCCGGATATGATTCCGGTACGTCGGACGCGGCGCAGAGCGCGGCGGAAGCGGAGAAGAACACACGTGTGTGGGTGTCCAAGCGCCTCGGTTCCCGATACCACAGCTCACCGGACTGCCCGCTGGTCATCAAACCGAAGGAAATGACGCGGCAGGAAGCCGAGGACGAAGGCTATACGTCCTGCGATTGGTGCTGGTGAATACACGAAGAAAGTAAAACGGCGTCCCGCCGAAACGCGGGACGCCGTTTTTGCCGGACGAAGCCTGCCGGAGCAGAAAACAAAAACACGCCCCGAAGGGCGTGTCGGCTGCGAATTATTTACGGAAGCAATCGCTGCAGTAGACCGGACGGTCTGTACGGGGCTGGAACGGAACTTTGCAGGAACGGCCGCAGGAAGCGCATACAGCGTCAAACATCTGGCGCTCGCCGCCCTGGCGGTTGTTGGAAGCACCTTTGCGGGCATCGCGGCAGGGTTTGCAGCGCTGCGGCTCATTGGTGAAGCCCTTTTCAGCAAAAAACTCCTGCTCGTTGGCGGTGAAGGTGAATTCCTGTCCGCAATCTTTGCAGACGATCGTTTTGTCTTGGAACATGTGGTACCTCTTTAATTTAGTTCGCACTTCGGCGATTAGTTAAGTATACGCTATAAAAGAGGGAATGTCAACCAAAACTTTAAAAAAGTTAGAGACGGCGGGAGAAAATAAAAAGGCCCGTCATAAAGCCGGGCTCCCAACGGGCGCGCAGTTCATTTCAGATGAAAAAAATACCATGCAGACGCTGAAACACAGGTGCCATTGGACTCCGCGAAAGCTTGCGCCGCAAAATTTTGTGGGCGGATGGGGAAAGGAGGCGGAAGCATGAGAAAAGCCCCGCCGAAGCGGGGCTTTTTGAATGGCGCGCAGTCCATTCCGAAGTGGTGAGCCATCGGGGATTCGAACCCCGGACACCCTGCTTAAAAGGCAGATGCTCTGCCGACTGAGCTAATGGCTCATAAAAAAAAGAGAAAAGACGGAAATACTGTATTCTCCAATGACGCTTGACTATTATATCAGCCAGGTGGTATTCTGTCAATACCCCGCCGGAAAATTGTCCCGCCAGCAGCCGCCGTGCGCGCACCGACGGTGCGCGGGAAAGCGCGGCTCCCGGGGCTTTCCTGCCTCCTTGAAGGCGCCGCTCTTGTGTGAAATGTTTGCCTTCCTATTTACAAAAGCTTCGGTTTTGTGTATATTGTATAAGGATAGTTACGCTGAAACGCTATGGTGAAAACGGGATAGGGAACGAAACAAAAGATAAGGCTGCTTCGTCTATACAGATGCCGCCTTTTCTTCTTATTTGCTTCTTTCCGTCTCGTTTTGCCGATCGCGAGGTTGACAGGCATGACGAAACGTTTGTGCAGCGCCCTGTTGGCGCTGAGTACGGCTGTGATGTGCCTTTGCGCCTGCACTGCGGGCGGGCAGGTCTCGGCCTCAGGCGCGCCGCCTTCCGGGAGTTCCAGCGCGCCGGCGCCTTCCTCGGTGTCCCAGTCTGCGCAGGAGCCGCAGCCGCAGCCCGAGCCGGAAACGCCCGCTATCGTGACAGACCCGTCGGCGAACCCCCTCACAGGGCTTGCTAAAGCGGATGATTGGCCTGAGGGTATGCGGCCTCTGGCCGTGATGCTCGACAACGTTCAGGCGGCGCTGCCCCAGCGTGGCCTGCAGAGTGCGGATCTTGTATATGAAATGGTGACCGAGGGCGGCATCACCCGTCTGATGGCCGTATATTCCGATTATACTTCCATGCCCGAGGTGGGGCCGGTGCGCTCCGCTCGGGACCAGCATGTGCAGCTTATGTTCCCCTTGGGAGCGATGTACCTGCATGTGGGCGGCTCCACGTATGCGAAGGCGCTTCTCAGCCAATACCATTATGAGGCCAAATCTTTGGATGGTTATTTTCAGGCCGGCGCGCTGGAGTTGGATGCACAGCGCAACCTGACGGCGGCCATTGAGCATTGCTGGTTCACCAGCGGGGAGTTGTTTTCTCAGGCGGCCGCCCAATACAGGCTGGACACCGAGATGGACGGCCCACAGCAGGCCGTGTTCCAGTTCGTCCCCTACGTTCAGGAGCCCCGCGTGCTGGCGGGTGGGGAAGCGTCCCAGCTCTATATCCGTTTTTCCAGCTATGCCAACAGCGCGTTCCGCTACGATGCAGAGAAAGCGCAATATGTAAAATCACAGTTCGGCGCGCCGCATTTGGATGAGAACACCGGTGAGGCCGTCACGTTCGATAACCTGCTGGTGCTGTTCACGGACACCGAAAAATATCCCGGCGGCATTCTCACGAAAGTGAATTTTGCGTGGGGCGGCGTGGGCTGGTATTTCAACGGCGGACGATGCGAGCCGGTACGATGGCTGAAAGGCGCGCCGGAACAGCCGCTGCGCATCGTGTCCGCCGACGGCGCCGAAACGCCTGTGGAAGTCAACCCGGGCCGCACCTATATTGCGGTGGTGGGGCTGGACATGTATTCCTATTTCCGCATCAACGATACGGCGCCTGTTTGGCAGGCGGCGGAATAAAACATTTTTGCTTCAATATTTTTGGCAGCACCGCACGATTCCCGGCTAGCGTTTTGCCCGGACAATTGTCTTGAGCGGCCCGGTACTCGGAATGACGCAGTAGTGCCCGATATTGAAAATAGATCACTACAACAACAGGAGACCATCAGATGAAAAAATTTCTTTCCATGCTTTTGATCCTGGCTCTGGCGGCGTCCGTGTTCACGGCGTGCGGCGACAAGCCCGCTTCGTCCGGCAGCACGACGGACGCTCCAGCCGCTTCCTCCTCGGAGCCTGAGCCGCAGGAGCCGCCGTATGACCCGGCCGTCCTCACCGGCCTGCCCAAGAGTGACGATTATCCCGAGGGCCAGCGCGTCACGGCTGTCATGGTGAACAATATCTCCAATACCTCTTACCAGCAGGCGCGTCCGCAGAACGGCCTGTCCGAAGCCGACGTGCTCATCGAGATCAAGGTGGAGGGCGGCATCACCCGCTTTTGCGCCCTGTTTACCGATTACCGGGACCTGCCCGAGATCTGCCCCGTGCGCAGCGCGCGTGACCAGTTCTTCCAGCTTATCCTGCCGCTGCAGCCGCTTTATGTGCATATCGGCGAGAGCGTGGTGCAGACGCAGTATGTTAAGGATTACTCTTATCAGGATATGGATTTGAATTTGGATCGGATGGGTGATTTCCCACGCGATGCAAGTAAGGGGAATGTGGCGCGGGAACACACGGCTTATGTGGATGGAGATTTTATCCAGAAAGCCATTGATGCCTTGGGTGCCGATACCCGCCGCGACTACACCAGCCCGATCTTCGACTTCGTCAATTACAATGAGCCCGCCCGTGTGCTGACAGGCGATAACGCGCTGGGCATCACCATCGAGCACTCCCAAAGCTACCGCACCTATTTCGACTGGGACGCCGCCGCCGGTAAGTATCTGATGAGCCAGTACAGCTATGCGGCCCGCGATATCCTGCCCAGCACCGACGCGAACAACGGCACGCAGCTTTCGTTCGACAACGTCATCGTGCTGTTCACGGATTTTGACGTGTATCCTGATCCGGGCGGATCCGGCTACGACCTTCAGAAAGTGGATTACACCTTCGGCGGCGTGGGCTACTACTTCAACGGCGGAAAGGCGGAACCGATCCGCTGGAAAAAGGGCTCTCCCCTTGAGGCGCTGTATCTGGTTGATACTGAGGGCAACGAGACCAGCGTAAAGGTGAACCCCGGCAAGACGTACCTTGCAGTGGTGGACCTGGAAGAGGCCGGAAAGTTCAGCTATGACGCGGGCGCGGCAGCCACGGATACGGCCGAGGTGCCCACCGGCGACAACAGCACGCTGGAAAACTTTGAAGAAACGGACGGCTGATCCGCGGCCGTCCCGCGTCGCCCCGCCCGCAAACGCGCGCGGGGCGGACCCGGTTTTATGTATCAACAACGGAAAGGAGTTGAAGCCCGTGAAACGCATGATCGCTTTTGCGCTGGCCGTTATGCTGGCGTTTGGCATGACGGCGTGCGGCGACAACACCTCGTCGGGGACGCAGAGCGCGTCCTCCGCCTCTGCTCCGGGAGCCAGCCCGCTGATTCCGGACGGCCCTGCGCCGGAGATCAACCTCATCACAGGCGAAGCGCTGGCCGAAGGGCTGGCGGCGGGTGACAGGCCCGTGGCCGTCATGGTGAACAATGCGCAGGCCGCACTGCCCCAGCGGGGCATCGGCAGCGCCGACGCGGTTTTTGAAATGGTGACGGAGGGCGGCATCACCCGCCTGCTTGCGCTGTACGCAGATAAGGACACGGTGCCCCAGGTGGGGCCGGTGCGTTCCGCGCGGGACCAGCATCTTCAGTGCGCGATGCCGCTGAACTCGGTTATCGTGCACATCGGCACCAGCATTTATGCTGAAAATCTGCTCAACCAGTATCAGTATTCCACCATCAACGGCATGTATTTGGGGTCCACGTCCTTTGTGTTTGATGAAGCGCGCAGTGCGGCCGGTTACGCCAATGAGCACTGCTGGTACACAGACGCGGCGTTGATTGCAGCGGGGATGGAAAAGCTGGGGCTTTCGGGAACGGGCGCCAGCCAGGCATTGTTCGATTTTGTGGCTCACGATGCTCAACCGGTGGTGCCTGCCCAAGGTGATGCCGCAGACGTGGCGTTCAGCTTTTCGGATTCCGGTGCGGTGACCCTCACCTATGACGCCGCTGCGGCCAAGTATCTGAAAACAGCTTACGGCGCGCCGCAGGTGGATGAATCCACGGGCGCACAGCTTGCATTTGACAACGTACTGGTGCTTTTTACGGATATAAAACTGAAAAATCCCGACGACCCCAACAATCTTGTGACGGACTTCGCTATGAGCAGCGGTACGGGCTATTACTGCTACGGCGGCAAGTTCCGCGCGGTGACATGGGAAAAAGGCAATCCGGAGGACCCGCTGCGCCTGAAGGACGAGAACGGCGCTGCGCTGCAGGTCAATGTGGGCAAGAGTTACGTGGCTATCGTGGGTAAGGACAGGGAAGGCACGCTGCTGTTCGGCGGCGTCAGCCCCACGGGCGTCATCGGCGGCGAGGGCGCGTCTTCGGACGCGCAGAGCGGCGCGGCGGCTTCGGCCGAACCGGAGCTGTAAGGTGTACGGACGACAAGAATAAAAGCGGACGGCTGTTTTATCAGCCGTCCGCTTTTGCATGCTGCCGTCGTGTTCCTTATTCCGGTTTACCAACATACGCCGTAAAATCGATGTTATTGCCGTCCGGATCGCGAAATCCGATGGCGCGGTACCCCCACGGGTAAGTGACGGGAGGGCGTTCCACAGAAACACCCGCAGAAAGCAGACGTTCGTATTCCGCGTCTACGTCGTCGACCGCAAACTCCAGTCCGCAGCAATCGGGGTTGACAGGTGTTTTTGTGTCGGAGTGCGTGATAACGACAAAAGCGCCGCCGGCGGGAATTTCGAAGCGGTTTGGAGCGCGCCGCCGGCAGGGCTGGCCCAGTACCAGCGAGTAAAATCGGCTCATTGCGGAGGGGTTTGGCGTCGCAATATTCACACATTTCAGCTTCATAATATTTTCTCCAGACCTTCAAACCAAAGGCAGAAAGCTTCGGCGGCCGGGCGCCGCGCTCATTCGTCCAGCTTGAGCACGGCGGTGAACGCCTCGCTGGGCACCTGCACCGTACCCAGCTGGCGCATCTTCTTTTTGCCTTCCTTCTGCTTTTCCAGAAGTTTTTTCTTACGGGTGATGTCGCCGCCGTAGCACTTGGCCAG